>JGI26060J43896_10000256_pt1 | contig 19282 bp, 23 predicted proteins | sample MarorgKNORR_S2LV_6_FD_43896 | JGI IMG/M metagenome (IMG submission 43896) | reverse complement strand
ATTTTTTCAACAACGCCTTCGATGCTTCTATCTGAAGTGCGAATCCAATCTCCAGTAGAAAAAGGTTTGTCCATTTGAATCATAAGGCCGCCAAAAACGTTGGCAAGCATGTCTTTAGCAGCAAAACCTACGACAATACCACCGACACCACCTAGGGTTAGTATTGAAGAGATAGCGTAGCCATAAAATTGAGCAACTCCAAGAATAATGGCAAAAACAAAAAGGATTTTCATTAATCGAGCAAATAACCTTACAGAATCTTTATCAAAGCTTCCTTCAGATTCAAGCATAAAGTTTTCAACGCTTGAAATTAATCTTAAGATTCCCCATGTCAAAATAAATACAGGTGTGATGCTGATGTAGCTAACAATTTGACCAAGTGACTGAATTTCTGATGTTAGTTCACGNAATGACAAGTATAACCATCCATACCAAATTAGGACNTTAAGAGGGGCGGAGATTGCACGAATTAAGTGGTCATCTATTTGCGTTTTAGTANTGCCAGAATGTTTTGTGATTTGCTTAAGAACAAAGCTTAAAGCAATGTGAACAATAACAGCAAGTACTAGCAGNGCTGCAACCATCTGAAATGGACTAATGTTTTGGATAAATTCATTCATCAGAGGTATTTTAAAGGATTAATAGGTTCTTCGTATTTTTTCATTTCGAAATAAAATGGTTTGTCGCTGGTAAGAGCAATTAGNCCACCTTTTTGTATAATATCACCCTCACTTACAAGTAGCTNTTGATTTTGNTTGTAAATACTATAGAAGCCATAAGCATGNTTGATAATAATCATTTTTCCATAGCTTGTCATTTTATCACCGCTATATACTACTTCGCCTTTTCTTATTGCCCTTACTTCTTGACCNGCAGAATTNTTGTAAGTTAATCCAAAGTGACTGTCTTTTTCAGAGTAGCTTTTAAGTATTGAGGCGTCAATAGGCAAAGACCAGTCATTGTTAACATTTGAATTACTGNTTTTTGCTTTAGTGTTTTGTTGTAAAGCCTCTACTTTGTTAAATGATTTTTCAACAACAGTAACTTGACCANCATCATTGGTAAAGCAGCCNGNNAGAAAAATAAGTAAAAAAAGAGTCAAAAATTTAGTATTCATACCACACAAATAAAATAATAATAAAAATAAGTAAGTAGCCTAGCCAATCTATGTACTTATTTAACCATTGATCTGCCATTTTTCCTAATTTTCTTACTAGAAANGAAACTAAAAAATATCTAGCACCCCTTGCAATTAAAGAAAAGGCCACAAAGGGGATAAGTGACATGGACATCATTCCAGCGGAAATAGTAAATAGCTTGTATGGAACTGGACTAAAGCCAGCGATAAGAATAATCACAATTCCATAAGTATTAAAATAAATTTGCGCACTCTCTAGCTTTGATTCGTAACCTAGGTTAGCAAGTAAAGGCCCAATTTGATCCATAGCAAAGACTCCAATATAATAGCCAGCTACTCCACCAAGTACAGAAGCTAGAGTACAAATCGTTGCAAAATAGTATGCCTTCGATCTATTTTTTAGAGACATAGAGGCCAACAATAAGTCCTGAATTGGCAATGGTAGAATCGAGGACTCTAAAAAGCTTATCAGAGATAGCCATAAGATTGCAAATCGACTNGCTGACCAATCTAAAATTTTGCTATATACGAAGTGAAAGGGCCTCATTGACTTATGAGGACTTATTTTTTTAACATTGGGAAGCCAAGTCTTTCCCTAGAATCAAGATAAGCTTGAGCTACTTTTTGGCTCATTGACCTTACCCTACGAATAAATCTTGCTCTGTCTGTGACGCTTATTGCTCGCCTCGCATCAAGAAGGTTAAAAAGATGCGACGCTTTCATAGCTTGCTCATAAGCAGGAAAAGGAAGGCTCTCTTCAATGAGTTTTAAGTTCATTGCTTCAGCTTCATCAAACTGCCTAAAAAGAACTTCAATATCTGCAAGTTCAAAGTTGTATTTCGATTGCTCAACTTCATTTTGATGGAAAACATCCCCATAAGTTAAGCCTTCTGTCCAAACAAGGTCATAAACACTGTCAACTCCTTGAAGATACATTGCTAACCTCTCTAAACCATAGGTTAATTCTCCAGAAACAGGTTTACATGGTAGGCCACCAACTTGCTGGAAATATGTAAATTGACTCACCTCCATGCCATTAAGCCAGACCTCCCAACCTAGGCCCCATGCGCCTAATGTTGGTGATTCCCAATTATCCTCAACAAACCTAACATCATGCATCTTTAGGTCAATGCCAATAAAAGATAACGAGTCAAGATAAAGGTCTTGAATATCACTTGGAGAAGGCTTTAATAAAACCTGAAATTGATAATAGTGCTGAAGGCGGTTTGGGTTCTCTCCATAGCGACCATCACTTGGTCTTCTTGAAGACTGAACATATGCTGCTTTCCATGGCTCAGGGCCTATTGATCTCAAAAAGGTTGCTGGATGAAAGGTTCCCGCGCCAACTTCCATATCAAAAGGTTGAGTAATAGCGCATCCTTTTTCAGCCCAATAATTTTGTAATTTGAGGATTAAATTTTGAAATGATTTAGTTGTATCGAGTTCTGAGGCTGACATTAATTTGAACTAAAAATAACAATAACAAAAATTTTACCTCACCAACAACTTTTGAGGGTTAGCATTTATATTTTTGTATTAAATACTATTAAAAAAAATGCGGGAAGATTTCCCGCATTTTTTATTTAACTAAGAGAAAGCTTAATATTTATAAGTCTCTGACTTAAACGGACCTTCTTTAGGAGTATTAATGTATTTTGCTTGAGTGTCAGTCAAAATAGTCATTACGCCTCCAAAGCCTCCAACCATTCCAGCAGCTACTTCTTCATCAAGTTTCTTTGGAAGAATCTCGACTGTGACATTTGCAGCTTTTTGATTATTAGGAAGGTCAGCAAATTTTTTCTCAAAAAGGTGCATTTGAGCTAAAACCTGGTTTGCAAAGGAGCCATCCATAATTCTAGACGGGTGGCCAGTTGCATTTCCTAGATTAACTAAACGACCTTCAGACAACAAAATTAAGTAGTCGTTTTTATTTTCAGAGCGATATATACGGTGGACTTGCGGTTTTACTTCATCCCATTTCCAGTTATCACGCATATATAAAGTATCAATTTCATTATCAAAGTGACCAATATTACAAACTAAAGAGCCTGCTTTTAGGCTTCTAAGCATGGCCGAATCACAAACATTTGTATTACCAGTTGAAGTTACAATTAAATCAGTAGTGCTCAGTAACTCTTTATTAATGCAATCCATTGAGCCTGTGTTAACACCATCGATATAGGGTGAAACAACCTCAAAACCATCCATACAAGCCTGAAACGCACAAATAGGATCAACTTCAGTAATCTTTACAATCATTCCTTCTTGACGAAGTGACATAGCAGAGCCTTTGCCAACATCACCATAACCTATTAGAAGCGCCTTCTTACCTGACATTAGCATGTCTGTACCGCGCTTTATAGCATCATTTAATGAGTGACGACATCCATATTTATTATCATTTTTTGCTTTAGTAACAGCATCATTAACATTGATCGCTGGAACTTTAAGCTCACCACTTTCAATCATCTCTAGAAGGCGGTGGACACCCGTTGTAGTTTCTTCACTAATACCATGGATTTTATCAAGCATTTCAGGATATTTTTCATGAACCATTCCAGTCAAATCGCCGCCATCATCTAAAATCATGTTGGCATCCCATGGCTTACCATTGTGAAGAATAGTTTGCTCAATGCACCATAAAAATTCTTCTTCAGTTTCACCTTTCCAGGCAAAAACTGGAATATTTTTTGCAGCCATCGCAGATGCAGCATGATCTTGGGTTGAAAAAATATTGCAAGATGACCAGCGAATTTCAGCGCCTAAATCTATTAGCGTTTCCATAAGGACAGCAGTTTGAATTGTCATATGAATGCAGCCCATAATTCTTGCTCCATTCAAGGGCTGCTCTTTTCTGTATTTTGATCTAAGAGCCATTAAAGCAGGCATTTCAGCTTCTGCTAACTCGATCTCTTTACGCCCAAATTCTGCCAAATTAATATCAGCAACTTTGTAGTCAAGGTTAAGATCAGCAACTTTAAAGCCAGTATTATCTATTGTTGATTCGCTCATTTTATTTCCTATTAAATTGAAAAAAAATGAGCGTCGTTTTGGTTACCAAGCCTGATTGAGAAGTATCCCAATGCAACGCTCCTTGGTAAGTTTGATATTATACAAAAAAATAATTAAAAAAGAAACTATTTTAGCAAATCTGCTTTATCAGTTTTCTCCCAGCTAATTGAGTCTTCAGTTCTGCCAAAATGACCATAGCTAGCAGTTTGTTGATATATAGGGCGCTTTAAATCCAACATTGCGATTAAGCCTTTAGGCCTTAGATCAAAGTGCTTTCTAATCAATGCCACTATTTCATGATGAGGAATTTTTCCAGTTCCAAAAGTATCAACACTAATACTCGTTGGCTCTGCAACGCCAATTGCATAAGAAACTTGAATTTCACATCTTTCAGCAAGTCCAGCTGCCACAATATTTTTTGCAACATATCGAGTTGCGTAAGCTGCACTTCTATCAACTTTTGATGGATCTTTTCCAGAAAAAGCACCGCCACCATGTCTAGCCATACCGCCGTAAGTATCTACAATAATTTTTCTTCCGGTAAGTCCAGCATCTCCAACAGGACCACCAATTACGAAGTTACCAGTTGGATTAATATGGTACTGAGTATCATTTGTTAGCCATTTTTCTGGCAAGATTGGCTTAATAATTTCTTCAAGTATCGTTTCTCTAAGCTCTTCTAATGAGATGTCACCGTCATGCTGCGTTGAAAGAACCACCGCATCAATTCCTACAATTTGATTACCTTCATAAATACAAGAAACTTGGGATTTTGCATCAGGGCGAAGCCAAGGTATGGAGCCGTTTAGCATTAGCTCTGCTTGTTGTTTAACAAGTTGATGAGAAAGCATAATAGGTGCTGGCATTAATTCATCTGTTGAATTTTCAGCATAACCAAACATGAGCCCTTGATCACCAGCACCTTGCTCGTGATTTTCACTTTCTGTAACGCCCATAGAAATGTCTTGTGACTGTCTGCCTAAGAGGTTAGTTACTGAACAAGTGTTCCCATTAAAGCCATATTCTTCTTTGTCATAACCTATACCAAGAATAGTTTTTCGAACCACTTCCTCATAATCAATTTGGGCGTTAGTAGTTATTTCTCCTGCCAAGACAACTTGATTATCTTTAACTAAAGTTTCAACAGCAACTCTTGAATTGATGTCTTGTTTTAGTGCGGCGTCGAGAATAGCGTCAGAGATTTGATCACAAACTTTATCAGGGTGACCAGCAGAAACAGATTCAGAGGTAAATATCATAGTGCATTCCTATAAAAAATAAAAAAACCATTAAAGTGGGTTTCTCCGGAAAACACCAACTTTAGCTTATTTTAGTCATCTTAGTGACAACGCTAGCAATCGAAACAAATCAGCGTGTAAGGATTATATAATCTTTTATGATCGAATGCAAAGGTTATTCCAAACTAACCCTTAAAGCCACTGCACTTATAAATGGAGCAGTTATAAGACTAATAATAAGAATTGAGCCTAAAAAATAGAGCTGACCATTAATTGAAAGGTTGAATTGTGATTGAGAGACTGCACTTGTTGCAAAAATTAAAATAGGTATGTAAAGAGGAAGTATTAATAAAGATAATAACATTCCAGAGTTTTTTATACTAACAACTAATGAAGCCCCTATAGAACCTATTAGGCTCAAACAAGGGGTGGCTAAACACAGCGTTAACATTAAAATATAGATGCTATTAGAGTCTAAAAATAGGGCTACTCCAAGTAACGGTGAAAGTAATATGATTGGAAGCCCACTAAGTATCCAATGCGCAGTAGTTTTAGCAAGGAGAATTAAGGGAAGTGGGTGATGTGAAATAACTATTTGCTCAAGAACGCCATTATCATAGTCGGAGTGAAACAAGGAGTTAAGTGATAAAAGTACTGCAAGCATTGTAATAACCCAAATAATACCAGGCGCTATATTCATTAATGTTTCAGCATCTGGGCTTATAGCAATTGGAAATAATGAAATAGAAATAACAAAAAACATTAGAGGATTAAGAAAGCTAGATGGATTTCTAAATGCCATTTTTAAATCTCTTGTTAGAGTTGTTAAAAAGATATTCAAAGAGAAATCTCCTTAAGGCTTTTAATATTGCAATCTTGATGGGTTGTTAATATACATAGACCGCCATTTGCACAATGCTTTTCAATTTGATTTTCAATTATCTTGATTCCATCTGAGTCTAGTGCGGTGAAAGGCTCATCAAGAAGCCAAACTTTCGACTGACTAATAAAAAGAAGTGATAATGCTACCCTCCTTTTCTGGCCTGCAGAAAGGTTTCCAGCAGACTCATGTTCATAATTTTCTAATCCAACTTCTTTTAAAGCGTCATGAAAATTTGGCGATAAAATTTCTGTATTTAGATTGGTTAAATATTCTAGATTTTCGATGCAGCTAAGCTCTGAGCTTAAAGCAGCATAGTGGCCAAGATATAGAGTTTCTATTTGATATTTTTCGCTATTTGATTGATTTTGGTCGAATTCTATGGAGCCCAGCTCTGGAGTATTAAGTCCAGCAATTATCTTTAGAAGTGAGGTTTTTCCTGATCCATTTTGACCAGAGATTCTAAGGACTTCACCAGAATTTAATTCAAAAGATAAGTTTTCAAAGAGAAGGTTGTAGCCTCTTTGGCAACTTAAGTTATTGACCGATAGCTTTGACATATCATTATTTTAGTTGATAAGCTCAATAAAGGCGATAGATTCGAAGGAGCTTAGGACTTAATTTAAAGACACATTCTTTTATTAATTAGAGTTTAATAATTCCTCTAAGCCACTCTTGTCAATTTCAGATAAAAGATTACCTGAAAATATAAGCCTTAAGCGGTATCTAATTTCTATCTCACCATCAATTGTTGAGTGATTAATGTAGTCCCATTGATATTGATGAAAAGGGTCAATAATGCTTGGCGAGCCAATCAAATTCATCACAGACTGCTTTGACATCCCTAATTGAAGCTGATTAACTTCTTTAATATCTAAAATTACTCCTTGCAGAATTGTTGGTTTATATACATCAATTGAGGGCATCTTAGGCTTAGCCCAGCTTGGTAATGATAGCTTAGGCATTTTTGGTAAATCTGGCATAGTAAACTTTGGCAGTTTAGGAAGNTCAGGCGCCTTAGGAAGAGAATTAGAACACCCAGTCAANATAAGACAGCCAAGTAGAATAAAAGTTAATCTCTTCATCATTAGTTAAAACATATAAAATATAAATAAGATTTTACCTTAAGGATTTTTAAATGGATGCAGAAGATTTAAAAAGTGCTGGTCTTAAAGTTACNCTTCCAAGGCTAAAGATTTTAGAAGTTTTGGAGAAATCACCAAACCATCATTTGAGTGCTGAGGACATCTATAGAGTTCTNATTGANCAAAATGAAGAGGTTGGTGTTGCAACAATTTACCGCGTTTTATCTCAATTTGAAGAATCTGGAATTGTTCAGAAATTAAATTTTGAAAATAACCAGGCTGTCTATGAGTTATGCGGCTTAGAACATCACGACCATCTAGTGTGTGTGAAGTGCAGTAAGATTATCGAATTTCAAGATGATGTTATTGAACAACATCAGCTTCAAATTGCAAAAAAACATGGCTTTGAGTTGACTGATCATTCACTATACCTTTATGGCTTATGCAAGGACTGTCATTAAGTTTTTTAGGGCTTTATAAATTATGGATGATTTTATTTATAGGGCGCTAATTGCGGCAATTGGCGTATCAATAATCGCAGGCTCTCTAGGTTGTTTTGTTATTTGGAAGCGCCTTTCATATTTTTCGGACTCTATTTCACATAGTGCGCTTTTAGGTGTTGCTCTTGGACTTGCAACTGGACTGGGTATTAATTTTGGTTTGGTTATTGTTGGAGGACTATTTGCAACTCTGATTGTTTTTTTGCAGCAAAAAGACTTCTGGTCGAGTGATGCTGTGCTAGGTATCTTCTCTCATATTTCTCTGTCGCTAGGTATTGTCGTTCTAGGCTTTATTGGGGATCAAAATATAGATTATTTTTCTTATCTTTTTGGAGATATATTATCCATAACCTCTAAAGATATCTATTGGATATTTTCTGTTATGGTTGTTGTTATTTTTCTATTATTTATTAATTGGAAAAAACTGTTATTACTCACACTTAATGAAGAATTAGCCAAAGCTGAAGGCGTTAATAAAACCTTTTATGAGCTGCTTTTTATGTTTTTAATAGCACTGGCCGTGTCTGTTTCAGTCCAAATTGTAGGCGTTTTGTTGATTACCTCTTTACTAATTATTCCGCCTGCAATAGCTCGAGTTTTTTCAAACTCACCTATAGCAATGATTTTTAGCTCAATGATCATATCAATTGTTTCTGTTTTATTAGGGCTTTACACTTCAATTACATTTGATTTAGCAACTGGTCCTGCCATAGTTATTACTTTAGGAGTTTTCTTTTTTATTGCCCAATTCCTTCCAAATAGAGGCAGTTAAAGGGATTCATTAAGTGCGGTCAATTGGTTGGTTTGTTGCTCAATTACTAGTGGGTCTATAATTGCCTCTAATTCACCCTCCATGACTTCGCTTAATTTGTAGAGCGTTAAATTAATCCGATGGTCAGTAACCCTTCCTTGGGGATAATTGTAAGTTCTGATTCTTTGAGAGCGGTCACCACTTCCAACAAGTTCTTTTCTTTGAGAGGCCTGCTCCTTCTGTTGTTCTTGTTGTTGAGCATCCAAAATTCTGGATGCTAGAACTGATAAAGCTTGAGCTTTATTTTTATGCTGAGAGCGGCCATCTTGGCATTCTACAACTGTTCCAGTAGGAATATGAGTTACGCGAACTGCAGAGTCAGTTTTGTTGACATGCTGACCTCCAGCTCCAGAAGCTCTAAAGGTATCAACCCTTACATCATTCATATTGATATTAACTTCTTCAATGCTAGAAACTTCTGGCATTACAGCAACGGTGCAAGCAGATGTATGAACTCTTCCTTGAGACTCAGTTTCAGGAACCCTTTGAACGCGATGAGCGCCGGATTCAAATTTAAGTTTTGAGTAGACGTTGGTGCCACTTATTCGAGCAATAATTTCTTTGAAGCCACCATGCTCTCCTAAATTAGAGCTTAATATTTCAAGCTGCCATTTAGATTTTTCTACATATCGAGTGTACATTCTATAAAGATCACCTGAAAAAATACTTGCCTCATCTCCACCTGTTCCTGCTCGAATTTCAATAATAATATTACGTGAGTCGTTCGGATCTTTTGGAAGAAGTGATTTCTTAAGATCTAATTCTAGTTGCTCTAAAATCTTTCGACCTGAAACAATTTCCTCCTCAGCCATTTCTTTAATGTCTTGGTCATCTTCCTGGAGAAGAACTTCTGCAGCATCAATATCAGCAGCGACTGATAAATATTCAATGTACTTGTCATTTATTGGGCTTAATTGAGAGTGCTCTATGGAAAGCTCTCTAAATTTATTTTGATCAGAGGCAATAGACTGATCTGAGAGCATTGCGTTGATTTCTTCAAGGCGCATGGATAATTGCTCTAATTTAGTAAGGATTGATTGATTCATTAGTTGTCGATCTTAGAAGGATTTGTTTTATCTTTTTCGACTATTTCATGAGAGTCAGTTTTAAGACTGCTAGGATTTTTTAAATTCTCTAAAGTTTTATGTAGTAATTTATTAGTAAGTTTGTCAGCTAGCTCCTCTACCACTAGGTCAGGATTTGAGCCTGATTTAAGTTTTCTTAAGGCAGTTTGTAATAGCTCATCTTTAAGTAAATTTGCTTGCCTTCTATGATTTTTAATTATCTCTTCATTAGGAATATTGTTTGCCCATTCAATAAAATCAACACTTTTTGCATTAATTATCTTCTTAGCAATAACTTTTTCTTTTAGTCTTTCTTCTAAATTGCTATTAGCAATTTGCTGTAAATCATCCACACTATATAGAAATACATCTTCTAATTGATTCGCCTCTGGTTCAATGTCTCTAGGAATAGCTAAATCAATAAGTAGCATTGGTTTATGTTTTCTTTGATGAAGAACTGTTTCAATTAAGCCTTTTCCAATAATTGGAATAGGCGCTGCTGTTGAGGAGATAACTATATCCGCCCTATGAAGATTTTCAGATAGGCTTTTTAATGAAATCGCCTCAGCATCATGCTTAATTGCAATTGGCTGGGCATTTTCTATAGTTCTATTTGCAAAAATCATTTTCCTTACACCTCTTTTACTAAGGTGCTGAGCACTTAGCTCAATCATCTCTCCAGCGCCTATAAGCAAAACAGTTTGGCTTGATAGGTTTGTAAATATTTTTTCACTTAGCTTGACAGCGCAATAAGCAACTGAGACTGGTGAAGAACCTATATTTGTATCAGTACGAACTTTTTTTGCGATTTTAAAGACATGTTGAAATAATTTTTCTAAAATTTTATCTAAAGCGCTTTCATTCTTAGAAAGCTGATAAGCATCTTTTAGTTGACCAAAAATTTGAGGCTCGCCTAGAACTAAAGATTCTAGTCCACAAGCAACATTACATATATGTTGTACGGCTTCATTTTCTTCATAATAAGAAACATACTCAATTAAAGAGTGATGATCAATACCGTGACTGGATGCTAAAAATTTTATTAAAACATCACGAATATTCTTTGAGTCATGGGAGACATAAATTTCTGACCTGTTGCAGGTAGAAAAGATAACGCAGCCTTTAATTTCTTTGAGTGAGAGTAGAGAAGAAATAGCGGGCGCAAGCTCACCATGAGCAAAGGCTACTTTTTCCCTAATTGCTACTGGGGCTATCTGATGGTTTACACTCAGTATTGCAATATTCGACATTTAAAAAAACGAAAATAATTTAATCCATTAATTATACATTGTCTATTCAATTTCATCAAAAGATAAAGCAGTTTAAGATAAAGCGATAGTTTTGTATAATTAATAAATATANCTANCTATTGGTCTAAAATAAAGACCATAAATTTAAAANAANATGATTAAAGATGATTGAAGAGGACAGTCTAGTTGGCGGAGAAAATCAAAATAATGAGGATCTAAANGTNACCTCAGTTAGGCCAAATTCATTTGCAGATTATATTGGCCAAGAAGATGTCAAATCACAAATGTCTTTATTTATTCAGGCAGCAAAGTCACGTTCAGATGTTCTTGATCATTGCCTAATTTATGGGCCTCCAGGATTAGGTAAGACGACTCTTGCCAATGTTATTGCCAATCAAATGGGTGCAGGTATTAAACAAACGTCTGGCCCTGTTCTGGAGCGCTCTGGAGATTTGGCTGCAATACTTACTAAGCTTGAACCATTTGACATTCTTTTTATAGACGAAATTCACAGGCTTAACCCAGTTGTTGAGGAAATTCTTTATCCCGCATTAGAGGATTTTAAACTCGATATTTTNGTAGGAGAGGGCGTTGCTGCTCACTCAGTCCAGCTAGAACTGCCNCCATTTACTCTAATTGGGGCAACTACTAGAGCAGGAATGCTTACTTCACCTCTGAGAGATAGGTTTGGAATAGTGCATCGTTTGACTTTTTATAATGTTAAAGAATTGCAAGAGATAGTAGAAAGNTCCGCTTCAATTTTAAATATTGAAATCGAAGGCCANGGCTCNTTAGAAATTGCTAAGCGCTCAAGAGGAACTCCTAGAATAGCTAATCGNCTTTTAAGAAGAGTCCGTGATTTTGCAGATGTTAAAACAAATGGTGTAATAAATATACAAATTGCAAAAGAAGCTCTTGAAACGTTAAAAGTTGATGAGGCAGGCCTTGAACAGCTCGATCGAGATTACCTTAGCCTCATTATTACTAAGTTTTCAGCGGGACCGGTAGGACTTGATACTTTAGCTACTGCACTTGGTGAAGAGCGATCAACCTTAGAGGACATGATAGAGCCTTACCTTCTTCAGCAGGGTTTTATAATGAGAACACCGCGAGGCAGGAATTGCTACAGACCTTGCTTTCTCTCATATAGGAGAGGTTCGTCTTAGCCATACTCAAGACTTGTATGGTAAATGAGTAGTTTAAATGTAAGAGTCTATTATGAAGACACAGATGCTGGCGGCGTTGTTTATTATGCTAATTATCTAAAGTATATTGAAAGGGGTAGGACTGAGCATCTTCGTGAACTTGGTTTTGAGCTAGCCACTATTGCAGAAGAGATTGGGCTAGTCTTTGTTGTGAAGTCTGTGAAGGCAGATTATTTATTACCTGCTTTTCTTGATGACACTATTGAGGTTCAAACTAGTATTGAATTAGTTAAACATGCGAGCTTAATTTTTGCTCAGAAAATAACGAATATAGAGAAAAATACGGTATTATTTAACGCTGAAGTAAAGGTAGTTTCTGTATTAAAAAATAATTTAAAGCCTTGCGCTTTTCCGCAAGAAATCATGGAGAAACTAAATGGAAGAAAATAGCTTATCAATTGTCGGCCTAATATTTAGCGCTGGACTTGTTGTTCAGTTAGTTATGATTATATTAGTCTTGATGTCAATTTACTCTTGGACTGTAATTATGTCTAAGAAAAAGATTTTGATGGATGCATCCAATGATGTTGAAAATTTTCACCAAGAATTTGAAAGAGAAAGTGAGCTATCTGTTCTGTATAAAAATTTGCCTCCTTTAGCCTCTGACTGGACTGCAATGGAAGATATTTTTGGCTCTGGCTACAAAGAGTTTACTCATAGCAAGTCCACGTCTAGTCAATTACGNATTATGAATTCTGAAAGAGCTTANAGGTCAATGAATACNTCTGCGAGTAATGAGATTGATCGGCTTGATTCTAGNCTTTCTATTCTTGCGATGATTGCATCATCGAGCCCTTATATTGGTCTTTTTGGCACAGTTTGGGGAATCATGCATTCATTTATTGGTCTTGCATCAGTTAAGCAGGCAACGATAGCAATTGTTGCTCCTGGTATTGCGGAAGCTCTTATTGCAACTGCTTTTGGACTTTTTGCGGCAATACCCGCTACTATTGCTTACAACAGATTAGTTTCGCATGTTGAGGAAATTGGTAATAAGTACACCGCATTTGTGGAAGAGATTTTTGTAATCCTACAGAGACAAAAATGATAGAACTGCCTAGGCGCTCAAGGCCTGATATCCATGCAGATATCAATATCGTTCCGTATATTGATGTAATGCTAGTGCTTTTAGTTATCTTTATGATGACTACCCCAATTATTGAGCAAGGTGTTGAGGTTGACTTGCCAAGTGCCCCTGCTGGAGTTGTTGATTACCAAGACCAGCAGCCTTCAATTATTTCAGTTGATGTAGATGGAAACTACTTTATAAATCCAATGACCAGTCCTGGAATGGACGCGATTGAAGATCTTGAACCAGTTTCATTAAATGTGGCTATAAATCAAGTGCTTGCTCGAAAAGAGATTTATCCAGATATGCAAGTTTTTGTTAGGGGTGATAAAAAAGTAGCTTACGAAAAAGTTATTGAAATTATTGCTGTATTAAAACAGTATGGCAAGATTGATAAGGTTGGCTTTATGACCGAAAACCCAAATTAGTTGAATTCTAATTATGAATTTTTTTAAAAAAATTACTCAGTTTTTTAGTAACTTAATACCTAAAAAAGCAGAAGTAGACTCAGAAGAAAAAGATAAAGGGAAGTCTTCAGATGTGCAAGAAGCTAAAACCTCTGGATTTAAAAATTTCATTATTAAGGCTTCAAGTGTTCTTTATAAGTACCTAAAAAAATTCGTCTTATTTATGTTAGGCCTCATCAATACAATGATGCAGCCAATGGTTAAGATATCTAAAAAACATCCAATCGCTTTTTGGGCTGCAGTAATCCTACATGCATCTCTTCTATTTGGTTTACTGTATGCAAATGTTGAGCGCTGGAGTCCTCCAGAGCAAAACTCAAGTATCTTGCCTTCTGCGCCAGTTCAAGCAGTTATGATTGATATGGAGATAATTGAAGCAGAGCAAGAGCGGTTAAAAGACGTAGANAAACAAAAGCAACAAAAGATTAAAAGCGAAGAAAAGAGATCAGANACTGCNCAAAAAGANCAGAAAGTTGCAGAGCANGAGGCTTTAAANGCAAAAGCTAAAAAAATTATGGCAGAACTTCAGCGTAAATCAGAAGANGCCAAGACTAAAGANGCTGAAATTCAAGCGAGCAAAGCTAATGAAATAATTGCTGATGCTGAAACAAAGACAAAAATTGAAGAAGCTAAGGCTAATGAAATAATTGCAGATGCTAAAACAAAGACAAAAATTGAACAGGACAAGGCGAAAAAAGCTGAAGTGAAACGTATAGCTGAAGAAGCAAAGACTAAAGAGGCTGAGATTCTTGTTGAGGCTGCGGCTAAAAAGATTGAGCTTGCTGAGGCAAAACGAAAGCAAGAAGAAGTTAAAACAAAACTTGCAGAAATAAAACGAAAAGCTGAAGAGGCTAAAACCCAAGAGGCAGAAATATTAGCAAAAGAGGCAACTGCATTAGTAAAAGAGGCTGAAGCAAAGACTAAAGCTGAAGAACTTAAAGCAAAAGAGGCTGTATTATTAGCCCAAGAAACAGCTAGGGATGCTGAAATACTTGCAAAAGAAGTTGATAAGCAAGTTAAGAAGGCAGAAGCAAAACGTATAGCTGAAGAGCTGAAATTAAAATTAGCAGAAGCAAAGCGCGTCGCATTAGAAATTAAAATTAAAGCAGCTGAGGTTAAGCAAAGCACTATTGAAGCCAAAACTAAAGATGCTGAATTACTCGTTAAAGAGGCTTCCAAACAATTAGAAGAAGATCAGCAGAATAAGGATCTATTGGAATTAGAAATAGCAGCCCTTAAAGAGGCTGAAGCTGAAATTCAATATAGACAGCTCCTTGCTAAAGAAGTTCAAGATGAGCAAGATACAGCAAGATCATTAATCATTGAGGATCAACTTAATACCCTTCAGAATGCTTATATAAATAATATAGCGGCCAGAGTTAAAACCTTTTGGAGGTACCAGTCAGCTGAAGATGATTGGACAGCTGAAGTTTTGTAGTTCAAGATAGAGATGGAAATGTTAAGGCGGTAAATGTTAAAAATGCTAATGTTGGTAATAGCTCTCTTGGTAAATCATTCAAAGACTCAATTGAAAGAGCTGTAAATAAAGCCTCACCACTTCCTGGGGCTCCTGATGAAGCTGTATTTGACAAAGAGCTTTACTTTATATTTAGTGTAAATTAACCTAAATATTACCTATGAAAACACATGATTTTTTATTGGAATTAGGAACTGAAGAGCTGCCTCCAAAGCTTTTATTGAAGCTTTCAGAATCCCTTAAGAACAATATTGCTGATGAACTTAAAAAGATTAATATTTCTTCATCTAGTATCGTGTCTTTCGCTACCCCAAGGCGTTTAGCTGTATCTATTACAGAGCTACAAAGCAAACAAAAAGACCAAGTTATAGAAAAAAAAGGCCCTTCAACAGAATCTCCAGAAATGGCGATTAATGGCTTTGCAAAATCTTGTGGAGTTGATTTAAGTCAGCTTGAAAAAAAGCAATTAGGCGGCAAAGAATACTACTTTTACTCAAAAGAAGAGGCTGGTCAAATTATTAGTAGTCTCTTACCAAGAATCATAGAAAGCTCAATTAAAAATATTCCAATTACAAGAGCAATGAAATGGGGCAGTGCAGACCATTCTTTTGTTAGGCCCGTCCACTGGCTTGTTGTAATGCTTGATAAAGAGATTGTTCCAGCACAAATAATGGGACTTGAAAGTGGAAGAGTTACGAGGGGTTTAAGATTTCAAAAAGATCTTACTATTGAACTTTCACACGCGAGCGAATATGAGTTGGTTATGTCAAAAAGTGCTCAAATCATTGTTGATTTTAAAAAGCGCAAAGAGATTATCCGTGAGCAGGTTTTATTAGTAGCAAAGCAAAATAATGCTGAAGTAGTTATAGATGAATCTTTGCTGGATGAAGTTTGTGCGCTAGTTGAGTACCCTAGAGCTTTTGCTGGAAAGTTTGATGAAAAATTCCTATCTGTTCCTCATGAAGCTCTGATATCGGCAATGAAGTCACACCAAAAATACTTTCATTTAGTAGACAGTAAGGGTGGTTTGTTACCATTATTTATTTCTGTTGCAAACATTGAATCGAGTAATTTAAAAGTAGTTATTGAGGGCAATGAGAGGGTTATTCATCCTAGACTATCAGATTCTGAGTTTTTTTGGAATCAAGATAAGGCCGTCAGGCTTGATCAGAGAATAGATGGGCTGGATAACGTTTTATTTATGAAGTCTCTTGGCTCCATGGCTCAAAAAGCGAAACGGATAGAGCACCTAAGTTCTTATATTGCTGAATTGGTTGGATTTGATCCTAAAGAATCTTCTCGCGCTGGTCTTTTATGCAAATCTGATCTTTTAAGTGAAATGGTTGGTGAATTTGCTGATTTACAAGGAATTATGGGTGGCTATTATGCCCTTAATGATGGAGAGTCAAAGGCTGTTTCAATAGCTATTAAAGAGCACTATCAACCTCGATTTTCAGGAGATACATTGCCCTCTACAAGTGAAGGTCTTGTAGTTGCAATCGCGGATAAGCTAGATACTATTACTGGTATCTATGGAATTGGACAGGCCCCAACAGGCTCTAAAGACCCCTATGCACTTAGAAGGCTTGCTCTTGGATTGCTACGAATACTGCTTGAGGCCAAAATAGAATTAAACCTTAAGTCATTAATTAAATTCTCTCTAGATTTACACTTAGAGGGAGTAGATAGAGGCATCTCTGACTCAATCTATAAATTTATGATGGAGCGGCTAAAAGCCTACTACAAAGATGCTAATATCGATAGCAACGTCTATGAAGCTGTTTTGGCAGTTAGTCCAGACTCACCGTTTGATTTTCATTTGAGAGTTGAAGCGCTTAATGAGTTTACTCAAAGTGCTGACGCCAAGAGCTTGATTGAGTCAAATAAAAGAATTGCAAATATTCTTAAAGATTCAACCGAACATCATAATGACCTTAATTCTGAGGCGTTAATTGAAGACTCGGAAAAAAATCTTTATAAAGCTACAGAGTTACTATCTAAACAATTATCAGATAAGAAAGATTACAAGACGACCATGCGCTCGTTGCTTGAATTAAAAGAGGTGATAGATACATTCTTTGATAATGTTATGGTTAATACAGAGGATTTAAAAGTACGTGAGGCTCGACTTGCTCTGATTAGTCGAGTTAGAGCTCTGTTTTTATCCGTTGCTGATATTTCTCACCTCTCATCATAACTAAATGAAAGCTTTGCTTCAAAGAGTAAGCTCATCAAAGGTTGAAGTTGAAGGAAAAGTAGCGGGTCAAATTAGTAAAGGTCTGCTAGTTTTTATTGGTATTGAGAAGCAAGATGACATGATGTCCTCAGATAAGATGGTAAAAAAAATACTCTCATATCGAGTTTTTCAGATTCAGATGAGAAGATGAACTTAAGTATTCGTGATATAAATGGAAAGCTTTTAATCGTATCTCAATTTACTCTTGCAGCAGACACCAAGAACGGAACAAGGGCAGGTTTTTCAACAGCAATGTTACCAAATGAAGCAGAAAAACTATACAATAATTTTCTTGAAAAAACTCAATCTATGGGCACCATTACTGAAAGTGGTATTTTTGGAGCGGATATGCAGGTTTCACTTGTNAATGATGGGCCAGTAACCTTTCTTTTAGAAACTTAAGTAATTTATGCTTTTATCTGTCTTCAATATATTTTCCAATATTTATTATGAGTAGTACTAATAAAATTTATGGTATCAAGAACTGTGATACCGTCAAAAAAGCTCTTAAGTATTTATCTGCTAATGATATAGCTTATGAATTTATAGACTTTAGAGTCGATCCAATTTCAAAAAATGAGTTTCAAAAAATGATTGAAAAAGTTGGATTGGAGGTTCTTATAAATAAGCGCTCAACTACCTATCGAACATTAACTGAAAGTGAGAAAGATAATGTTGATTATGAGTTAATTTTGAAATACCCAACTTTAATTAAGAGGCCAGTTATGATCAGGGATGACAAAATAATGGTGGGCTTTAGTGAGCAGAAATATTTAGATTTTTTTAGCTAGGTTTGCTTTTGATCTTCAAGCTCTTTTCTTACTTCATCCATGTCAATTGATTTAGCTTTTTCTAATAAGTCTTCTAAGTCTTTCCCAGACATAGACCCTGGCTGTGAAAAAATTCCAATTCCATCTCTAAAAATCATTAAAGTTGGGATTGATCTAATTTGAAATTGAGCGCCAAGTTCTTGTTCATCTTCAGTGTTGACTTTAGCAAAGGTCACCCCATCAACCTTCTCAGAGATTTCTTTAAAGGTTGGAGCAAACTGAATACATGGACCACACCAAGGAGCCCAGAAATCAATAATAACAATTTCATTATTGTTAATAGTCTCATCTAAATTTGCTTGTGAAAGCTCAATTACTGACATAAATTTTCCTTTTAAAATTTTTTAAAAAGCATTATAACTTTTTTACTAAAATACTGGTTAGTTTTTACATAGCTGATAAAATATCCCAATGAAAATACTTGGTATAGATCCTGGTTCTAGAATTACTGGTTTTGGTTTAATTGAGGCAAATAAACTAAAATTTACATATCTTAGTAGTGGTTGTATCAGAACTCAGGGTGATTTAAATGAGAGAATTATTACAATATATGAGGGCGTTAAAGAGGTTATCGCCAAGCATGAAATTGATATAGTCGTCATTGAAAGAGTATTCATGAGGCCTGATAGGCCAAATCCTGATGCTGCAATTAAACTTGGACATGCTCGCGGCGCTATTATTTCTGCTACTGGAGGCCAAGGTATTCCAATTGTAGATTACACAGCCAATCAAATTAAAAAGGCAGTTGTTGGAAGAGGTCACGCATCGAAAGAGCAGGTTTCTTTTATGGTGCAGCAGCTCCTCAAATTAAATAAAGCACCACAAGAAGATGCTGGAGACGCTCTTGCAGGAGCAATTTGTCATGCTTACCATGCGCTATAAAAATTAACTAAAGTAAACCTTTACTTCACCAAATCCTGGAAGTTTTTTTATAATTTCGCTGAGATCAAAATTGATTGTACTAATTTCATTATTATCCAAATAATCAACCGAAAGATAAAAGTCTACTAGTATTTCACC
>JGI26060J43896_10000249_pt1 | contig 19514 bp, 16 predicted proteins | sample MarorgKNORR_S2LV_6_FD_43896 | JGI IMG/M metagenome (IMG submission 43896) | reverse complement strand
TGGTAGTAAGAGTTAGGGTCTATGAAGTCAAAACTCTCAGGGAAACCCAGTTGCATGCGCATAAGCAATGACAACACCAGTGCAACAAGACCTACTGCGATGGCAGTGCCACCATACTGAATAGCAATAACCTTGTGATCTTGGCTCCAAACGTATTTTGTAACCCAGCTATGCGGATGATGGAGCTCTTGCTCTTGATCAGCCAGTGGCACGTAAGCCATTAAAACCTCCTAACTTTCTAATCTGTTTTTAGCTCCAAATGAGAATTTTGGAGCTAAGCTAATTTCAATAAATCGTTCTAACTAAATTTCCATCTCACGTTTCGTCTATCGAACTCGTAATAATTCTTATCTAAGAGTATTGATATATGCGGCCACGTCTTGAATCTCTTCTATACCAGACATAGCAGTTGCCATGCCCACCATTTGTTCGCCGTAGTCGTCATTCGGATGAAGCCCCCGGATGCCAGCACGGAAATTACTAATCTGAGTCACGAAATACCAATCACTCATGCCGGCTAGCGCAGGAGAATCGGTATACCACGTGCCCCTGCCGTCATCTAAATGACAAGCTGCACAGTTTCGATCATAGATGTCATAGCCATTTTCAATATCACCAGTCACTGTTGCAGGAGCAGTGGTATCTGGAAGTGAAGCTATATAGGCGGCCATGTTGCGAACAGCATCATCAGTTGCGAGAGTCTGCGCCATTGAGGTCATAGCGGCGCCGTTAGTATCACCAGGCCCACCACGCACGCCATTCTTGAAGTAGTTAAGCTGCCTTTCAATGTACCAAGCTGATTGGCCAGCAATCTTAGGGCTATTTAGGGCTTGGTTACCCTCCCCTGACGCTCCATGGCAAGTTGCACAAAGAGCATACTGAGCTTGACCGGCTGCTGGGTTTGCGGCGATGCGCGACTGAGTTTCTGCGAAAGTTGATTGGCCTGCTATCCAGGTATCGAAATCTTCCTGGGTATCGACAACAACTGAGCCACGCATGGCAAAGTGACCTATGCCGCACAGTTCTTCACAAAGAATGTCGTAACGACCAACTTTGTTAGGATCAAACCAAAGATAGGAAATTAATCCAGGCACTAAGTCCATCTTGACTCGGAACTGAGGAACTGTGTAGTTATGCAGTACATCATTGGAGCGAAGGTTTGCTTTGACCGGCTGATTAATTGGGAGGTGCATCTCTGGGCCAGTAACAACAACATCGTCCTGACCACGAGGGTCATCGAGATTGATTCCGAAAGGATTCGACTCATTGACTAGTGCCGTATCGGCAAAACCGAGTTGGCCATCGGCGCCCGGGTAGCGAAAAGCCCACTGCCATTGCTGCCCCATGACTTCATACTCAGTGGCGTTTTCAGGAACGGTGACAAACTGAGCCCATACAAATAGACCAGGAGCCAACATTGCTGCAACACCAATTGAGGTTATTATCGATAACCACACTTCTAATTTGTGGTTCTCCGGCTCATAGACGGCCTTATGCCCTTTTTTCTCCCGAAATTTGTAGACACAATAAGCGAGGAAGAGGTTAAGAAGGGTAAAAACAATGCCGGTGACGACGAATGTCACATTAATCGTGAAATCAATTGCTCCCCAATCTGCAGCTATGTCCGTAAACCACCAACCGAAGTAAGGTGAAGCGAAATGGAAAGCAAGTGATCCTATGACCAACAGAAAAATAACGACCGCTAAAGCCATAAAGCAGTAATCCTTCTAATATTTACAAACATATCTAGGCCGGCTTAGAGATAAGTGAATTTCTATCCCTTAGCCCGAAAAAATTAGTGTAATTTTGTTCATTTCTTTCCAGAGAATCGGATTAGGTGAGCTAAAGATCACCACAATTCGTACTTAGTAAGCAGCTATAAGCCACTCAAAATACTCTTGTCTTCCCAACGATATCCCTAGTCATTATTGTAATCTGGATGGGGCAGTTTCGATTCTTTTAACGCCACCTTGTACCGGAGTTTTAAAAGAGCTTTCTCTCACCTCAAGCGCAGCCGGAATGCTATAGAAAATTGGCTACCATCGCAAGCGCTTTTGGCTCCAAAACCCGCATAAACATGCGTTAAATCAAGCATTATTGACAGTTTCCTGTCACAAGCCAATTGGGTGAGGTCTAAGGACAATTATTAGCCTTAATGGTGCAAAATTACGCTCTCAATTTTTCCTTCAACTCTACGAGCTTATCTTGAGATTATAGACAAAACGTGGTTGAATGCCCGCGCTCAAAAAAGAGCAAATCCGGACAGGCCTCTATTAGTGGTATATGCTAGCTAGGCGCCTATGCTTTATTACTAAACATGCCTATTAAACAAGCAGACCTGTGACCGAAATTACTTCAAATTCTGTAACGACCAGTTGGCACGATTTCTATGAAATGTGCAAACCAAGGGTCGTCATGTTGATGATTTTAACTTCCTTGGTTGGAATGTTCCTCGCTGTTCCGGGCATGGTGGATTTGAATGTACTAATACTAGGAAACTTAGGCATTGCTCTCGTGGCTAGTTCTGGCGCAGTGGTTAATCATCTTATTGATCGAAAAATTGATCTCAAAATGAAGCGCACTCACAATCGGCCTCTACCTCAGGGCAGAGTAAATATAACTCAAACAATTGCATTTGGTTTGGGGATAGGCATTGCCGGAATGGCAATTTTACTATTCTGGGTTAATCCGCTTTGNGCATGGCTTACTCTAGCTTCCTTTGTTGGATACGCCTTTATCTACACTGGCTATTTAAAGCATGCTACGCCGCAAAACATTGTCATCGGTGGTTTATCCGGAGCCATGCCGCCGCTACTAGGCTGGTCTGCAGTTACTGGCACTATCGAGTCTGATGCGTTAATTCTTGTGTTAATCATTTTCGCTTGGACACCGCCACATTTCTGGGCTTTAGCGATTCAGCGTAAGGCAGAATACGCAAAATCTGGCGTCCCTATGCTACCGGTTACCCATGGCGAGCATGTCACTAAAATCCATATTCTTCTTTACACAGCAATTTTGGTTATTGTCAGCGTGTTTCCTTTCTTTTCAGGAATGAGCGGTTTGCTTTATTTTGTTTCAGCGTTGCTGTTGGGAGCTGGATTCTTAGCATGGTCAACATTGCTAATGTTCATACCAAAACCGACTACCGCGATGGCAACCTTTCGCTATTCCATCATCTACCTGGCTTTGCTTTTTGTCTCTTTAGTAGTAGATCACTACTTATTCTAAGTTCAACTTTTAAGATCGCTCCCATCATGCAACTAACCCGAAAGACCAAGATCGCAATAGCAACATTCCTCCTCTTCGATGTTTTACTAATAATCGTTTGGACTGAATTGTATTCAGTCCGGGCTTTAAGAAAGGATGTCGTTGAACTGCGAGAATTGGGGACCACAATCTACCCGAAGCCTGCTGTGGTTGAAGCCTTTAATTTGACTGATGAGACCGGTAGAGCATTTAGTAAAAAAGATCTGCTAGGTCAGTGGAATTTGATGTTCTTTGGTTTTACTTCTTGCCCGGACATTTGCCCACTAACAATGACAGAGCTGAAACAGTTTTACTCGTCAATAGANGCCGAGCTTTTGCCACAAATAGTTTTAGTTTCCATTGACCCAAACCGCGACGATACCGAAACGATGTATAGCTATGTTAATTCTTTTCACGAAGACTTTATCGGTTTAACTGGTGACGCAGATGAACTTGCCTCACTGGCCGCCCAATTTTATGTAGTGCATGAAATGGATATGAGCAACATCATTGACGACAGCCAAAATTCTCATGCAGCCGCGTCAGCACGATCTGAATTGCAGAGCATAGATAAAGCATTGACGATGCATGATGACAACTATCTTATAAATCACAGCGGCCATATTTCTATAATTAGTCCAGATGGAAAGTTTCATTCTGTGATGAGGCCTCCACATCGTAACCGAGACATCAAAAAAGTATTTGAAATTCTAATTTCTAATTTCCATTTCTAACAATAAAATAAATAGTGATAGCCTTCAATACAAGTCCCTAACTACCTTTATTGCTTTTCCATAGAAGGAAAATAATGCATCGTGACAAAAATTATTGTTGCAACAACAACAATAGATGGACCGACTGGTGTATCAAAATGAAACGCAGAAAACAGGCCTACAACAACAGAAAAAATTCCTATCAAGCTAGCAAAAAAAGCCATTTTTTCCGGTGTTTCTGCGATTCTGCGTGCTGCAGCTGGCGGGATTATAAGCAGGGAGGTAATTAGCAATACGCCCACAATTTTCATGGAAACAGCGATTGTTAGTGCGACCAAGAGCGCAATAAGTAAATTCAAAAATGTTAAATTAGCGCCCTCGATTTGTGCTAACTCTTCATTCACGGTTGCCGACAATAAGTCGTTCCAAAACCGGGAAAGTACTGTAGTAACTAGAACCACGATGGCAATTACCCAATACAAGTCATCTTTATTAATTGTTAATAGTGCGCCAAATAAATACGCCTCAAGATTAATCCGCACAGAATCAGTAAAGGCGAGTACTACTATTCCAATTGCCAAACTGCTGTGGGCAAGAATACCCAAGAGCGCGTCGGTAGAAAGAGAGGGTTTGCGATCCAAAAGTGTCAATAAAAATGCGAATACTACGCTGCTTACGATGATGCTAAGTTGTGGGTTGCTGTCAGTGATTAAGCCAATGGCTATTCCTAATAAGGCAGAATGCGCGAGCGTATCTCCAAAATAAGACATTCGGCGCCATACTATAAATGAGCCCAGCGGACCGGCAACTAACGCCAAACTAACGCCTGCGATGAGAGCAAACACAATGAAGTCTGTTGTAAGCAGCTCAATCATGATCACAATCCTTTATTTCTCCATCAATAGTATGCTCATGATTATGATTATGAGTGTAAATCGCTAGGTTTTCAGCTGCTCTTGCCCCAAATAATTCCAGATAAGCAGGGTCGTTGCTTACGTGTTCAGGCTTGCCATGGCAACAAATATGATGATTTAAGCAGATGACTTCATCAGTGGAGGACATTACTAAATGCAGGTCATGGGAAATCATTAAGACTCCACAATTCTGTCTATTACGAATTTCGCTAATCAGTTGGTAGAGCTCAGCCTGTCCGGCGAGGTCTACCCCTTGAGCAGGTTCGTCAAGGATAAGAAGCTGGGGAGAGCGCAGCAGAGCTCTTGCCAAGAGCACTCGTTGTAATTCACCGCCCGATATTGACACCAGCTGATGGTGTTGGAGGTGCAATATATTTAGTTCATCCAAGGCCGTAGCAAGCAAGACAGGGTCAGAATTATTTGCCAATTGCAGAAACCGTTGGACAGTGAGGGGTAACGTCGCTTCTATNTGCACTTTTTGTGGCATATAACCGATGCGCAGCGAATCGATAGAGAAAAGTTTCCCTGCGTCGGGTTTAAGTAAGCCTAGAAGTATTCTTACCAATGTTGTTTTGCCAGCACCATTAGGGCCAATCAGAGTAACGATTTGCCCTTTGCCGACAGACAAACTGATGTTCTGAAGAACTTTTTTGTCTCCAAAATTTTTGTAAATCGAGTTTGCCGAAAGAAGAGATTTGGCAGTATGTGTGAGTGGGCTCATGATTATTGTTTCAATTAACGTTTGTGCTTGTCCAAATTAGTCGCCTGGCAAGTTTCTTAGCAAAACGCCATAAACTTAATTCAATTGCCATTGATAAGTAGTGCCGGCATATAAGCCTGACAGACATTGGTATATCATAGCATTGATGTCAATTATCCTCTTCCGGTACTAATCCTCTAACCAAAATGCGCAATAAAACNTCTAGCTTTTTTTNCCTAATCGTCACTACGATTCTTGCCAGTAGTTTGGCCAGTGCTCANGTTTCCATCGTGACGACAATTAGGCCTTTGCAGTTAATTGCTGAGTCAATTGTCGGAGAATCAGACACTGTCACTTCTATAGTTGGCAGGCAAGACTCACCTCATCAATTTGTACTGACGCCCTCTGACCGGCTCGCTATCGCATCAGCTGATCTGCTCATTTGGACTGGGCCTGAGCTTGAAGTTTATCTGGAGGGATTTTTCAACAATGAAAGTCGCTCTGGCTCGATTATCACGGTTCTGGAAAATCCTATATTAACTATTCATAAGATAAATGACGAGATTGACGCTCATTTCTGGCTGAACCCCGATAATGGGATTGCCCTGGCTGATGAGATCAAAGATAGACTGATAGAAATTGATCGCGCAGGGGCAGTTCAATATCAAAGTCGATTCGAATCTTTTGTCGCAAAAATACAGGGGACAAATCGAGATTTAACAGAACGCTTCTCAACTAGTCACAATAACTATCTCGTTTACCACAATGCCTATCAATATTTTGAACGACAATTCGGTCTGCAACATTCCGTGGCACTGCTAGCGGATCCAGAAACTCAACCAGGTATTCAACACATATTGAGAACACAAGAACTGGTCAAAAAAAGTATGTCGAATTGCTTGCTTGTGGAGCCAGACTCGAATATGGAACTGGTAACTACCTTGACTGACGGCATGGATATACGGACTGTATCAGTGGATCATTTGGGCTATGATGTTTTATCTTCCGATAACCCCTATAGGCAGCTGTTACTGAACGTTGCTGAGAGTTTCGATAGCTGCATTAATTAGTCGAAATTTCCCTTCGCCTACACAAATAACAGGTATTGGTAAACCGTATGGCAGAAAAAAAACAACTCATACTTGTAGATGGATCCTCTTATCTTTTTAGGGCTTTTCACGCACTTCCGCCTTTAGTTACCAGTCGCGGTCAACCTACCGGAGCTGTTAAAGGCGTAATCAACATGATACGCAGCCTGATAAAAAATTATCCTGACAGCAATATCGCTATTGTTTTCGATGCCAAGGGGAAAACTTTTCGTAGCGATATCTACAAAGAATATAAAGCCCATCGCCCCCCCATGCCTGATGATTTACGCTCGCAGATTGAACCTATACATACGATTGTAAAGGCTATGGGATTGCCATTGTTAATGATCTCTGGCGTAGAGGCTGACGATGTTATTGGTACTTTGTGTGAGAGAGCCACAGCTTTAGGTGTAGACACACTTGTTTCAACAGGTGACAAAGATTTAGCACAATTGGTCAATGACAAAGTGACATTAATGAATACCATGACCAACGAGNTGCTTGATGAGNCAGGCGTAGTAAAGAAATTTGGCGTCGGCCCAAAGGCTATCGTCGACTACCTGGCACTTATGGGCGATAANTCAGACAATATTCCAGGCGTTCCCAGTGTTGGGCCGAAAACAGCCGTTAAGTGGTTACTGGAATATGGTTCCATGGAAGGCATTATTGAAAACGCAGAGGCAGTTGGCGGAAAAGTAGGAGAGCGGTTAAGAGAGAATATTGACCTACTAAGATTATCTTATTTGCTCGCCACGATTAAGATGGATGTTATCTTAGATGTAGAAATAGAAGGTTTAGTTCGCGCTGACGANGATAGGCAAACCCTCCATGATGTTTTTTCCTTAATGGAATTCAAGACATGGATTAACGAACTAGAANCCAGCGGAGTGACAGCATCAGAAACAACNCTTAAAAATTCTAATAATTTTGCGGACGAAGAAAAAAGCATAGAGAAAAAAACGACTGCCCCGAGGGAAACATCTTATTCATGTATTACTGCAATAGACGGTTTCAGTAATTTAGTTAAGAACTTGGAAGATTGCAAAGAATTCGCAATTGCTTTAGAAACGGAGGAAACCCATTTTCTTGATACCACCTTGATTGGCATAGCGGTTTCATTAGAAATCGGCACGGCTTTCTATATTCCCGTAGGCCATGCATATGAGGGCTGCCCGGCCCTGCTGGGCGCCCAGTATGTGCTTAAAGCTTTGAAGCCAATACTTGAAAATCCCTCTATTACTAAAATTGGTTATGACCTCAAACATCTTGGACATGTACTGAAAAATTTTGCTATTGATCTCGAGCCAGTTAAAACCGATGTGTTATTGGCATCTTATGTTGTTAATTCTGTGGCCACCAAACACGCTTTGGCTGATGTTGCTAGATTTTACTTAGATTTGTCGCCAGTAGATCCANCATCATTGCTTGGNAAAGGCAGAAAAAAAATCACACCAGTAGCAGTANCTATTGAGAAATATAGTGACTATGCTGCCGAAAAAGCGGATTTGATTCTGCGCTTGTCTCGCACACTCGACTATGAATTACAGACTAATGGCCACCTACTAGGCCTATATCAATANTACGAATTGCCGCTTNTCGAAGTGCTTAAACGGGTGGAACGTAACGGTATTTTAGTCGACGAAAAAGTATTAGCGAAGCAAAGTAAGGAGCTGGGTGTTCAGTTAGAAAAACTGGAGAAAGGAGCTTATGAACTTGCTGGCGAAGAATTTAATTTGGGGTCGCCGAAACAGCTGCAGACTATCTTCTATGAAAAGCTCCGACTCCCCGTGCTTAAGAAAACACCTACTGGCCAACCTTCAACAGCAGAACCCATACTACAAGAATTGGCTGTTGAATATGAGTTGCCCAAATTAATTCTCGAGCATCGATCACTCAGCAAACTAAAATCAACATATACCGATAAACTTCCTCTTGAGATAAATAAAACCACTGGCAGAATTCATTCTTCTTTCCAACAAGCAGTAGCGGCGACTGGCAGGCTGTCATCCATGGATCCGAATTTACAGAATATACCAATTCGAACTGCTGAAGGCCGACGAGTTAGACAAGCATTTGTTTGTGCAAAGGGCTACAAATTGTTGGCAGCAGATTATTCGCAAGTTGAACTTCGGATAATGGCTCACTTATCTCAAGACGCGGGCTTACTATACGCGTTTTCTAATAGGCAAGATGTGCACCGCGCTACTGCTTCCGAAGTTTTCAGTGTGCCATTAGAAAAAGTTACTGGCGATCAACGTAGATCTGCGAAGGCAATTAATTTTGGCTTGATTTATGGGATGTCAGCCTTCGGTTTAGCAAATCAATTGAATATCAGCCGGGCTGATGCGGCGCAGTATGTCGAACGTTATTTTGAAAAATATCCTGGAGTCCGGAAATATATGGATGAAACTCAAGCCTCAGCTGATGAGAATGGATATGTAGAAACGCTATTTGGCCGCCGGCTTTACTTGCCAAATATTCATGCAGGTAATGCCATGATTCGAAAAGCCGCGCAAAGAACTGCAATCAATGCACCTATGCAAGGTTCGGCAGCAGACATTATCAAAAGAGCGATGATTGACATCGACCATTGGCTGGCTATGAGCGAGTTGGATGCAAAGATGTTATTGCAGGTTCATGATGAATTAGTATTTGAAGTGAGCGAAGCAGATTTGGAATTACTGAGTGAAGGGGTCAAATTTCGTATGGCATCAGCAGCTGCATTAGATGTTCCACTGGTCGTCGATGTTGGTGTTGGAGACAATTGGGACCAGGCACATTAGTTCTCACTAACAGTTCGTTGTCGAGAACCAGGTGAGCTTTTTAGAATTACTTGCCAGTACCACTTGCGTTGTCGGTCAACCAGCCGCTTAATTTCTCTCTCGCTTCATCAATCCCAGATTTTTTTAGCGAAGAGAAAAGCTGTGCACTAACGCTGGCAGTTTCTTTTAATTCTTTCTTAACTGCCAATAAAGTATTTTGAGCAGCACCTCTTTTTAATTTATCCGCTTTGGTTAACAAGATGTGAATTGGTAGGTCGGAAGCAACCGCCCAATCGATCATCATTCGATCAAATTCTTTAAGCGGATGACGAATATCACTTAGCAGGACTACGCCCTGGAGCGCTTCTCTTTCTCGAAGATAGCGCTCGAGTTCACGCTGCCACTTATCTTTAACTGCTAACGGTACTTTCGCAAAGCCATAGCCAGGCAGGTCCACTAAATAGCGAGATTGGTCCAGTTCGAAGAAATTAATTAATTGAGTACGGCCGGGAGTCTTACTAATCCTAGCTAAGCGCGAATGTCCTGTAATAGCATTAATTGCGCTGGACTTGCCGGCATTAGATCGACCGGCAAAAGCCACTTCGGCTACGCTGTCTTCCGGGCAGGCGGATAGTGTTGCCGCACTAGTGACAAAATTTGCTTGATTAAAATTCATTTGTAGTTGTCTGTGTTTGAGCTAATCTCGAAGTCATTTTCCGCAGACCTAGACTTTGAATAAATAGACCCAAACTGTTTATCGGTCGCTGCCATCTGCGGCTGAAGTGCCCCGGTAAAAGTAGCAGATAGAGTCAAAGGACTAATTACGGTATAATTCGCGACCCTGAATTGTGGGAACTCATTATACTTAATATCGTCCAGCCCCTATTATTAGATACGCCAGACAGATTAGATATGAATCGATGAAAGTCATTAAGGGTTAGGAAGATTAAGCTGTTGTAGAAAGACGTTGAATATCTGATGTAAATCCAGGAAAACCGATGAAGAAATTCTTTTTAGTGCTTACGTCCTCAATTATTATCTTATTGCTTTCCGCGGCCGGTTTGGCTCAAGGCGACCCTGCTGCAGGCCAGGCAAAAGCAGCACTTTGTGCGACTTGCCACGGTGCCGATGGCAACAGTATTTTAGCTATAAACCCAAAATTAGCCGGCCAGAATGCCAGTTATTTGGTTAAGCAATTAATGGATTTCAAATCTGGAAATCGACCGAGTGTAACTATGGCAGCCATGGTTGCAGCTTTGAGTGAAGAGGATATGCAAGACATAGCTTCTTGGTATGCTTCCCAGGAAGTTACATTAGGAGGTGCTAATCCCGAGACTCTTGCATTGGCTGAATCGATCTATCGTGCAGGGGTTAAAGACCTTTCCGTGGCCGCCTGCTCCGCATGTCACTCGCCTGCAGGTGACGGCAATGCCCCTGCTGGTTTTCCATCACTTAGCGGACAGCACGCCGAATATACTTTGCAACAATTAAAGGATTTTCGAGCTGGAGTAAGACAAAATGACACCAGTGCGATGATGCGCTCGGTTGTAGAACGTTTGACTGACAAAGAGCTGGAAGCACTAGCGAGCTATGTTTCCGGTCTAAATTAGACCAAGCTAAATTAGGCGAAGCAGACCCAATGTATTTGTTTTGGCGTTAAATCGGTTATCTCTTTCAGCTATCGGTGATAGCTAGTCGTAGCCAGCTGTGATAATTTTTGCTCCGATCCGCCAGAAAAGCGATGGAGCCCTAACAATGAGAAATACACCAATGACTAAAAGACTACTCCAAGTATTTACCCTGATTACCCTATTGCCACTGGCATTCTCAAGTTATGCCCAGATTGAAAGATATGTGGCCGGAACCCATTACACTGAGCTTCGAGCTCCGGTTAATACCAAAGATTCCTCCAAGGTCGAAGTGCTGGAAGCGTTTTGGTATGGCTGTTCACATTGTTTCAGCTTTGAGCCATTGATCGTAGATTGGGAATCAAACATTACTGATGATGTTGATTTTGTGCGTTTCCCGGCCATGTGGAACGGTTTGATGAAAATTCATGCTCAGGTTTATTATACAGCTGAGGCATTGGATGCTGTTGAGGTACTCCATGAGCCTGTCTTTAGTGCCATTAATTTAGAAGGTAACCGACTGCAGAACGAAAGCCAGATTGGTGACTTGTTTGCTGAGTACGGGGTGGATCGCGACAAGTTTGAAGCCGCGTTCAATTCCTTTTCCGTTAGAGCCAAGATCAACCAAGCCGAGAAGCGGATGCAGGATTACGAGATTCGCAGCACGCCTAACATGATAGTTAATGGCAAATACCTCGTTGCTACTGGAGAGAGCGTTCGCACCCAACAGGAAATGCTGGAAGTAGTTGATTTTCTTGTACAAAAAGAGAGAATGTTGCTTGGAAATTCTGGCGAATAGCTCGATTTGCTAATTCACTGGCTATTCTGGGCGTGCTGCCTGGGATAGCTAGCTTCAAATTTTGTTCTATCATCGAAAAATCCTGTACTAAAACCCCGCATTTCCCCGCGCTGAATCAAACTATTTAGCCGATATATCAGTCTAAGAGCAGACTACCCACCCATATCCTTTGACGTTGCATAGATAACCGTTTTTATCGAGCTCGAAGGTATAAAATATTTTTGTTGATGCTCGAACTGTTATGGCCCAGATACCAGATCAAATTCTAACCAGCCTACCCCCTTTCCTGCGCAATATACTGGAGGATAGTTCTCGGCGCGATCTGTTAAGAAAAACCGATACTAGTTTTTTAATTTTCGATCATCAATTAATCCACCTGGAGTCTGGTCGTCAGCGCACAATTCCGGGCACGGACGTATCGCCAGACCCCAAGGTAATAGCAGCTATATCTAAATCTCTTTTGGATAGCAGCAAGAAAGAATGTTCTGCGATGCTATTTGTATCCCCTGCAGAATTCGTCGCCACATCGCAATCAATGCCAGGTGTATCAAAGGACAATTTGGCGTCAGCTTTGCAACTTCAAATTGATTCCATACTTCCCGCTTACGACGAACCACTGTCATTGGCGGTGAACGCAGGCCCGGTAGAGCAAAGTGATGAGCATATTGCTATTTGGTGTAAGAGTTCACGCATGGATGAATACTTTGAGGCTTTTGATGCTGAGGGAATTTTCCTCGGTGCAATTAAACCAAGAATTCTCAAACCACTAAAAAAAGATTCTATATGTCACTATCTTGATCAAGATCAGTACGGCGCTACTGATATTCGAGTAAAAAATGGCGTTCTGCTTCGATGGTCCCATATCGAAGTAATTGATTTCGACAATGACGCATTTAAAACACAATGGCAGAATCTTACCAGCAACGCAGATTCAGAAAGAAAAAAAGAATTTAAAGCCGTGGAAGATTACCTGAATGATGACGCAGTTGTTTACGAAAAATCCGCCTACCACTTTTTCCCTCAGGGTGCGCTCAGTGCTCGAAAAAAGGTAAAGAAAGGCCGTAATTTGTTGGCGGTGGCTGGGATTGTGGCAATTTGTTTGGTGATTTCGGCAATTCCTTTTCTCGCTCAGTCTATCGAATTTAGAAATCTGGCGTCATCTTTAGATTTACAAAGGGTAATGGCCTTCGAAGCAAGGCAAGACCAGCAAGTGGTAGTGAATTTCGAGAATGAGTGGGGAGTGATTAGCGATTTTCCCGACCAACAAATAAGGCGGGCGATGTACGCGCTGCAAAACGTGCTTAGTCCTGACCGGCTTTCCTCGATGGAAATAACGGAAGGGCTTATCAAAATTCAGGGAACTAGCAGTGAGCCGCAGGCTTTATTACAAAGGCTAGAGCAAGATCCAATATTCACCGAAGTCATTTTTTCCCGGGCTACCAATAATAGCCGCTACTACATCGACCTTCGACTCAGCGAAGTAAATTTTGAAGCCTATATGGTTCGTTACTTTCCAGACGAATAGGTTTGAATAATAGCCCTGGATAAATAGACCAGGCGACCACAAATAAATAGAGCAGTTTAATAAAACTATGAGTGTTTCAACGAGAGAGAAAAAAATATTAATGCTGGCTGGATTGGTGGCCATGATTTTTTTTGGCAATAGTATGTTTCCAGCAATAGGATCTATGTATAACGAACGAGAAAACAATATTGGAAGCATCCAGCTCGATATCGCGAGAGAGCGGAGATTAATTGAAGATACTCTTCGATGGCGCGAGCGAAGAATAGAATCTCAAGCTGAGCAAATAGAACTTGAGCAACAAGTTTTTAGCGGTGACACGATTCCAATAATTGAAGCGAATATCCAAAGAGAACTTTCTCAACACGCGCGGGACTCTGGCATTACCGTAAGCTCAACTCGCTTGGCGGAGCGATTATCTAGCGATGGCTGGCTACTAATTAGTCAGGAGATGTCATTTCGCACTGACAATGCTGGAAATACTGTGAGCTTTCTTCAAAAACTCGAGGACTCACAACCCCGGTTGCGCGTGACTGATTTTAGTGTAAATCGCAGTCGCAATCAGTACAGCGGCTCCATAACTGTCGTGGGTTTTGCTAGAAGTGCCGATTTGCTTACAGAAGAAGTGGCCTCAAGATAATGGCACTTCAAATTAAGATTTACTTAGGGGACATGTCGTGAGTTTTGCGGTAATGACAATGCCAGTTTTCAGTCAGTTGCTCGAGCCTGAGGGAATTGCCCCAGCGCGGGATTATGCAGATACAGGTACTTTAATTTGTAACCAAGTTCCTTCCGCTCAGTTAAGGGCAAAGGTTCGTTTTATCGTCAAAGATCCAGTGAGGTTTGAGGTTTGTTCTGATGACGATGTTCGAAGACTTTTAAAACATTGGCGCGCAGAACTGTCACCAGAAATAGAAAGCTCCGACACAGATATTTTTGTCTCTGGCTTCGAAGATGATGAAGCCCTCAAAGATCTGGCATCCGATGCTCCAATAATCCGACTAGTAAACCATTTATTTGCGAGAGCGCTAGATTTAAATTCCAGTGATATTCATTTCGAACCAAACGAGACACACTTAGATATTCGATGCAGAGTAGATGGCATAATGACTCGAATCGAACGACTGCCCATAAAGATTAATACCGCAGTTGCTTCTCGGTTAAAGCTAATGGCGAAACTCGATATTGGTGAAAAACGCCTGCCCCAAGATGGCCGTATTGATTATCAAATTGCCAACAAGCAATTAGATATGCGGGTCTCAACTTTACCAGGCGTCCACGGCGAATCAGTTGTGTTGAGAATTTTAGACCGAAGCGACATGACTGTGGAGTTGAAGCAGTTGGGTATGCCAGACGTAGTATTGAAGCATTATGAGGCTGTTATTCATCAACCGCATGGAATGATTTTAATTACCGGCCCAACTGGTAGCGGCAAGACTACAACGCTGTATGCCACCTTAGAAAAAATAAACAATGAAACACAGAAGATTATTACTGTTGAAGACCCGGTTGAGTACCAACTTGATGGCATCACTCAAATCCAAGCCAACGCTAGCATCGGACTAAGTTTTGCAGCTGGGCTGAGGTCAATCGTACGGCAAGACCCCGACATTTTAATGGTTGGTGAAATTCGGGATCATGAAACTGCAGAAATCGCTATCGAGTCCGCCTTAACAGGACACCTAGTCTTTTCCACACTACATACGAATGATGCCGCTGGCGCGGTTAGTCGATTGCAGGATATGGGAGTGCAAGGTTATCTAATCAGTTCCAGNCTATTAGCGATTCAGGCGCAAAGGTTGGTAAGAAGAATTTGTACCGACTGTTCAGAAATTCATGACCTAAACAATGATGAGGCTACGGTATTGGATATCGAGCAGGCTTCTTGTCCACAGATTAAGCGAGGGAAAGGCTGCGAACGATGTGGCAGCACCGGATATCGTGGACGGGTAGGCTTGTATGAGCTGCTAATGATGAGCGATGCCATTCGTCATCATATAGCCAGAGGAGCCGATGCCAACATAATTCGTGAACAGGCGATCTCTGAAGGGATGAGAACATTGCGTCAAGATGCGCTGGAGAAATTAGCGGCTGGCCTCACTACACCTGAAGAAGTTGTGCGGGTAACGAGAGCGCTGTGAGTACACTCTACTACAAATATCAAGCATTCGATTCTGCTGGAAAGGTTCAAAATGGCCAGCTAAATGCTGAGTCGGAGAAAGAAGCCGTCAGAATTTTGCAAGGTAAAAACCTGACGCCGGTAAAGATTCAGGAAACCAAACGGTCTTCTGAAAGAGGGCGTAAAAAGAAAATTTCTAGCACTGACATTCTCGATTTTACAAATGGTCTTTGTACCTTGGTTGAAGCCAGGGTGCCAATTGATAAAGCGTTGCGATTGTTAGACGGCATAACAGAGTCGGCAGCAATGCGAGATTTGGTGCTTAATCTTCTCCGGAAAGTAAAAGAAGGTAAAAGCTTGGCAGAGGCCATGGAAATTTACCCCACCGTCTTCTCAAAGATGTATGTGAATATAATTAGAGCTGGAGAAGAGGGCGGTATTCTTGATGAGCTTTTACCGGATCTGGCAGAATTCTTGGAGACCAGTGCAAAAACTCGCCAACAAGTTATTTCGGCGATGATCTATCCGGTAGTGTTGTTGGCAACTGGCATTATTTCAGTGTTCTTGCTGCTGGTGTTTGTCGTACCACAGTTTGCGGCGATGTTTGAGGACGCCGGATCAGAGATTCCTCCTTCTGCGGCATTTCTACTTTCATTGAGCACCTTTTTGCAAAGCTATGGTTTTTTGATTGTCTTGTTCTTCGCTCTCTTGGTATTTGCATGGCGGCGGCTGGATAAAGATCCTGCCACACGGATGCAAAAAGATGGCTTTCTGCTTTCCCTACCCTTATTAGGAACGCTTATCCTCTATAAAGAGTGTGCAGTGTTCGCGCGTACGTTGGGTGCGCTACTCGGAGCGGGCATTCCTCTTATTAGAGCTCTAAGAGTATCGCGAGAGGTCGTTGCTAACGCTTTGTTAACAACTCATTTGCAGCAAGTCGAAGAAGATGTAAGAGGTGGAGCTGGGCTCGGAATTTCTTTAGAAAAGACCAACCAATTTCCGACACTATTGCATCAGCTAGTGGCTGTTGGTGAAGAATCAGGTCGAACATCAGAAATACTGCTGAAGTCTGCGGCGACCTTCGATACTTACGTGCGCAATCAAATGTCCGCCTTGGTTTCTGCGCTGCAACCTGCGTTGATCATATTCTTAGCCATCGCTGTCGGTGGTATAACAATTACTATGCTTTCTGCGGTTTTCAGTATGAATGCCGTGGAGTTTTAAAGTTATTTGGAGAAAAAAGTGACACCTTCGCTAAAATTTGAGACCACGGAAAGCCATTCATTGCTAACTCCCAGACGCATTATTACTTGCGCTATTTTACTGACAATGATTCCTTCCTGCGCAGTACTGGAAAGTAGTAGGGGTGGCAGCACAACGGCAGCGCAACCAAGTTCCACTATTTCTACAAATTCAAGCTCTAACCAGAATAGTCAAACTGCCATCCCGGTAATGACAACCACTAGCTTTGCTGAGCAGCAAAGTCTTATCGATGAGATTAATCGTGATGGTGAGCCTGCCAATTACTCTGGCTTCCGCGAAGATGTTCCAGTTCCTACCGCGACTCTAGGGGAAGATATTGTCGAACTGAATTACGAGCAGGCAGACCTGCGCCTTGTGCTCGAAGAGCTAGCAGATGCACTGGATATTTCGATTGTTATTGACCCAACTATCGACACACAAATAAGTATTCGTACTTCCGCTGACAGGCCCTTACAGAGAGACGACATTTGGCCATTGATTCGCTTGCTGACGCGAGATGCGGGCATTTTACTAGAGCGGGTCGGTGACATCTATAACGCCCGCGTATTACCCTCGAATTTGCCAGTAGAAATCGTCACGCTAGAAACCCTGGAAGATGGAACTGCAGCGCGAGTCATGCAGGTTACGCCGCTGACCTATGTTTCTTCCGATGCGGTAATCCAAGCAATCTCACCTCTGTTGGAATCAGAAGGCAGTGTCAGTCAACTTGGGAACCGGGATCTATTGGTAATTTCGGGGACTGAGTTTGAATTGCAAAGAGTAAACCAGCTTTTAATGTTGCTAGATGCCGACCCCTTTAGTAACCAGGGTATCCATCTCTACCAACTCAGCAATGCCAATGCGACCGAAGTAGCGACTGAACTGTCTGAGGTTCTACTCCTTATCGAGGGTTCAAACCCTTCTTACCAGGTGAGAGGAATCGAAAGCATAAATGCCATACTTGTTACCGCGCCCGCGTCTCGTGGCTTCGATGAAATCTCGCGCTGGGTGCAGATTCTCGATGCAGACAGTCAGGAACAAGCTGAGCAACTTTTTGTGTACAAAGTTAAAAATCTTGTGGCGCTAGAGCTGGCAGAAACATTAAGCAATGTTTTTGAGGAAGAAGATGAACAGCTCGAAGTGCGAAACGAAGAAGCTGCGGGTGAAGGTTCTCAGCCTCTATTGTCGCCGGGACAAACAGAAGAGAGCTTGCCTGAGCTGACGGAGACAGGCACGGCAGTATCGGCCGACCTTACGGTCAAGATTGTTGCGGATGAAGCNACCAATAGTCTCTTGATTCGATCAACGGCACGAGATTATCGGCAACTGCTAACTACCATTAACCAGCTTGACGCAGTGCCGCTGCAAGTAATGGTCAATGCTGTTATCGCACAAATTACCCTGACCAATGCAACACGCTTTGGCGTGGATTGGAGCCGCATAGCCAATAGCACTGCTGCGGATCCAATTTCGACNGATACAAGTACGACTTTTGTGCCTAACCTCGGCGGATTGATGTTCACTAAGGGGTTTCTGGATGGTTCTGCCAGAGTAGAGGCAACCCTGGAAGCCATAGCGGTAAATAACGACGTGCGCTTGCTGGCAAGGCCATCGCTTACTGTGATTAATAATCAGGAAGGTGAGATTCAAATTGGTGCTGAGGTTCCCGTTGAAGCGGGTCAGGCCATTGGTAGCGGCGGGGTTTCAACCACTAACATTCAGTATCGCCCGACTGGAATTGAGTTATATATAACTCCGCAGATTAATGATGACGGCATCGTCAACTTGATTATTCGACAGGTTCTTTCTTCTGTCGATAACGGCTCCTCGGGAGTCAATAATAATCCGGTATTTAATAATCAGGAAATTAGCACCACAGTAGTTGTTCGAAATGGCGAAAACGTAGTGCTCGGTGGCCTAATACAAACTGATGACGAGCTTCTCAATACTGGAATCCCGATTTTGAATCGGCTGCCAGGGGTGGACCACAGTAGTTGTTCGAAATGGCGAAAACGTAGTGCTCGGTGGCCTAATACAAACTGATGACGAGCTTCTCAATACTGGAATTCCAATGTTGAATCGCCTGCCAGGAGTGGGCAAATTGTTTTCCTATCAGCAAGAAAATCAGGAGCGCCGAGAATTGTTTATTGTTTTGCGGCCAGAAATCATCAACCTCAATGCCGAGGGAGGTGTAGAATACTCGGATATACGCGATCGATTCGAACTGGTCTCAGAATTGTTTGAAGATTCGAATTTAGCAGCAATCGGTCTGTAGGGGTTGTAGAACTATAAATGGTTCAAAAGAATTTAATAAGGCAATGAAAAAATCAGAGGGATAAATTGGTAAAGCACATGATAGTTCACTTTCTTGCTGCTTAGATTTAGGCAAACTCAAATGAGAATAAATAAATTTAAAAAATCAATAGATAGCAACGAACGCCAATCTGGCTTTACCCTGATTGAGATATTGGTCGTTATGGCGATCATCGGCATGCTTGCGGTAATGGTAGCGCCAAATATTTTTAGGCAACAAGCAGGCGCCCAGCGCGATGCAGCTATGGCTAATATTTCAACTCTATCTGCAGCTCTAGATATGCATCGGCTGGATGCGGGTGAATATCCCAATAGCCTGGATGGCCTGCAAGTCAACCATTCAGGCAGAGCTTCTTGGAATGGTCCTTATCTTCGGCGCGATGTGCCCCTTGATCCATGGAACAATGAATTCGTCTACGACGCCGATGGCAGGGAATTCACACTGCTTTCATATGGTGCGGACGGTGA
>JGI26060J43896_10000248_pt1 | contig 19519 bp, 20 predicted proteins | sample MarorgKNORR_S2LV_6_FD_43896 | JGI IMG/M metagenome (IMG submission 43896) | reverse complement strand
TATCTGATGTCAGCCGGCGTAAGAACTCGGCATCTTCAGAAATCGAGGCGCTCAAAATTTTGATTAGGACTTGATCGNTAGTGTCCAGNTCNCGCGCGTGNTATTCAACCCANCCCCGTCCACGAGTGCTGTAGGAAAGAATCTGATAACGGTCGTCTAATACTCGCCCCGTCCACTCGTTTGCCTGACCTAGCTCCACATCTCGACAGTACCGCCACAAATGCAAGTACTCATGGCGCTAAATTCCACGAGCAGCGGAATTCGGCCATGATGTTCGGGTGAATGACTCTCAAAGCGGCGACTATTTTTCGGACCCCGTCACAGTCAACTGGACNCTACGAAGAGGCATCGCATCAGCTGTGACAGCCGTTGTCGTTTTACTGCTAGCCATCATCATTTGGGTCGCGTCAACAACTAGAGGGGCTCCACAGGTCTCAACTTTTCCTACCGGTCTCCTGGCAGTGATCCCACAAGAAGCAGATCAGGCTCCTCGGCAAGGACTAGTGGGTGTTTCGCTGAGCCCGGGGTGGCAGCCCACGCTAACAATCGACGGGGTGCCAATTCCCGATAATCAATTGGGCGCGGGCACTCGCCAGCTTGGGGAATTTTTCTTCTCGCCCGGGGAGGGCTTAGCCATCGTTGAGATGCGCACCGGCCAGGTATGTGCCCATGTAGTTGCGGTGCCACTGATGGACATTGAGGTTGACAACATCGATTACCGGTGGTGTTGGGCATCGTTTTAAAAAGCGGAGCCTAAAGCACCTGTCCGGTTTCGAGGAGTTGACGGAATTCTGGCTCACCGAGGATAGGCACCCCGAGATCGCTGGCTTTGTTGAGTTTGGTCTCGCCCGCCTCTGCCCCTACGACCAATGCGTACGTGCTTTTAGAAACGCTGCCNGGGGATTTCCCGCCTCGAGAAACAATTGCCTGCTTCGCTTCTTCTCGCGTCATAAACCATCCCTCTAAGGAGCCGGTAACAACGATGGAGCGACCGGCCAGAATCTGTGGGACATCCACTTCGCCCTCGACCAGATCGAGACGAACTCCATTAATTCGAAGCTTTTCGACTACAGCTCTGTGATGATCATCCGCGAAAAAGTTTGTGACGCTTTTTGCTATGACCGGTCCGATCCCGTCGATCGCGGCGATGTCGTCGACCTCGGCGAGTGAGATCGCGTCAATATCGCCAAACCGACGAGCCAGCAGTTCAGCGGTGCTCGGACCCAGATGTTCAACACCTAGTCCGATGAGAAGATTCGCCAAAGGGCACTCGCGCGCTTGATCGATGGCGGTCAAGAGATTTCTGACAAGGGTCTCATTGCTGGAGTCGCTAACCAAAACCTCTAGAAGCTGTTGTTTCGTCAAAGCGAATAGGTCACCTACGTCCCCGACAAGCCCCTCTTCGACGAGAAGCCGCACGGTTCGTTCCCCTAAACCTTCNATATCTAACGCGTTTCTGCTGGCGAAATGACTGATGCCTGTTTCTATTCGCGCCGGGCACCGCCGGTTAACGCAGTAGGTGTTTGCGTCACCTTTGGATCGTTCGAGGCTCTCCTCACAACTCGGGCAAACCTTCGGAAATTCCCAGGGCGTTGACGCAGCCGGTCGATCGGCGCGGACCGGACCGACAACCTCTGGAATCACGTCACCCGCTTTGCGGACAATAACGGTGTCGCCTGGTCGCACGTCTTTAACTGAGACCTGATCTTCGTTATGTAACGTTGCCATTCCTACCGTGGACCCGCCGACAAAAACTGGTTCTAGAACGGCGAAGGGCGTAGCTCGACCAGTGCGCCCAATCGAAACTTTGATCGTCGTTAGTCGCGTGGTTTTTTCTTCAGGCGGGAATTTGAAAGCTATGGCCCAACGAGGCGCCCGACTCGTCGATCCCAGGATTTCTCGCTGGGCTAAGTCACCAATCTTGATCACCACTCCGTCGATTTCGTAATCAGGGCTATGCCGGTTCGCCATCCACGCTTCGCAGAATTGGCGAACCTCTGCGAAGTCCGAGAATTGTTTAAGTTCAGGGTTTACAGGCAGCCCAAGCCGTTCAAGTAAATCAAATGTTTGCTCAGACGATTCCATCTTCGGGCCACCGACGACTTCGCCGAGTTGGTAGCTCCAAAAGGCCAGTTTTCGTGACGCTGTTACTGACGGATCTTTTTGACGAAGGCTGCCGGCGGCAGTGTTTCTTGGATTCGCGTAGGGAGCGTCACCTTTTTCGAGTTGTTCGTTATTGAGTTCTTCGAACCGTGAGATTGGTAGATATACCTCTCCTCGAACTTCTAGGACCGTGGGGGCGTTTTCGATGCGATGAGGGATGTCGTTAATAGTCTTAACATTCAGAGTTACATCTTCTCCGGTTCGACCGTTTCCCCGTGTCGCCGCTTGGACCAAGTCTCCATTTTCATAGCGAACCGATACGGCTAGACCGTCAAACTTCAGCTCACACACGAACTCATGAGTCTCCGTTTCACCCAAACTCTTGATGATCCTGTCGTGCCATGCGCTCAGTTCGCCAAAGTCCATAGCGTTATCGAGCGACATCATCGGGACCCGATGTTCGACTGCTGAGAAAAGCTCGTTCGGTGTGGCTCCTACCGCAAGAGTTGGTGAGTCGACAGTCACAAGATCAGGACGGCGAGCCTCAATTTCTTGTAACTCGCGGAGCAATTCATCGTAGGTGGAATCAGGCACGCTGGGCCCATCACGTCCGTGATATGCCTCGTTATGAGCCGCTACCTGAGCTCGTAGTTCAGCCGCCCGATCATGGTCTGAATCGAATTCACTCATGACAAACCCGACTCTAGCTAGCCAAAGGCGCAGGGTTTGCGGTTCTGATACATCAATAGTTAGGACCAGGGACTCCAAATAAGCCACGATTGAGGTGTGGACGTTCGAACACCGCTCAGAATCTTTGTCGGTCTATGGGCGTTATTACCGTTCACGGTGGGTGCTGTTATCGACACTGCGTTGAGCAATCAGCCCAACCTATTTAGGGTCTCCGTGTCGATCGGAGTGTGGATCCTATGGGTTTTAGTGCTCGGGTCTTCCATGATTCGCCGACCTTGGGGATTAACGGTTATGCGAATTGTCGTTCCATCGGTGATGCCCGCGTTGTTGTTTGCGACCTCAGGTGGAAATATTTCGATCGCCTCTCTTACGTTGGCGATCGGACATGCCGCGGCGGCTTGTGTACTGGCGTTACTGCCCGAAACTGGAAATGTCATAGTTGATGGTCTGAGCTACGGCAATGAACGCCGTTTCTTACTTCGTGCACCCGGAGCAATTCTGGTTGGTCCGCTTCCTCTTGTCTGGGCCCTGGTTGTTCTCGGGGCCACCTCAGGTCCCTTGTTACTAGCGTCCGACAAATGGCTGATAGGAATCATTTTGACGGGAGTGGGGTGGCCAGTAGCGGCACTTGGCTTCCGGTCGCTGCACCAACTGGCGCGCCGGTGGGTCGTGTTTGTCCCTAATGGCTTCGTCATTCACGACTACCTAGCGGCGAGGGAACCCTTCTTGCTTCGAAGTCAGGATCTATCCTCGCTCGGTCCTGCCACGGCTGACCTTGACATCGACACCGCTGACTTGATTGACGTCAGTCAGCTAGCACCAGGTCCTGTGCTCCAAGTCGCGCTCCACGGAGAAGTGGAAGTCGTGCCGCGCACTCGCGGCATTAGCGAGGTGAGAGTAGTGAAAAGCATCCTGTTCTCACCTACCCGACCCGGAGCGGTGCTTCAAGAGGCTCGGTTAAGGAGGCTGGTGCGTTGAGTTTCACCTGGCAGTCGCACCACCAACAACAGCGTCGTTCAAATAGAAGACCACGGCTTGGCCGGGCGCAACTTTTTTACGGGTTTCAGCCCAACGCAGCGAACCATCGGAGTTGAGTTGCGCTGNAGCCGGCTGGCCGTGAGCACTGATCTGAGCGTCGATTAGCCCAACATGGGGTTGACCTACCCACGTGTGATCAGTAAGGCGCACCGTTTGTGAGAGGAGGTCCTGGGCGCCGCCTACCACTACACGCCGAGAAGGCACATCGACGTTGACCGCGTATGTGCGCTCCGCATTGCCTCCCAAATCAAGCCCTTTTCTTTGACCGATGGTGACTAATTCAACCGCGTCGACTGAGCCAAGAGTTTTTCCTTCTGTGTCGACAATCTCAGCCGGGTGCAACTCGAGACGGTCAGATAGGAAGCTGGCGCGTCCCTCTGACGCGGTGATGAAACAAACATCTTGGCTGTCCGGCTTAGTGGCAGAACGCAGGCCCATGCGTCCAGCTAGCTCACGAACTTGCATCTTGGTCATTTCACCGACCGGAAATTTGAGCATCTCCAAGTCGTCTTGGGAAATCATATAAAGGACGTAAGACTGGTCCTTTGTTTCGTCGACTCCTCGAGCAATTCTTAGTCCGCCACCGGTTTGGACAATTCTTGCGTGATGACCGGTAGCTAAGGCATCGAAACCCAACCTTCGTGCTCGATCCAGAAGGGCATCAAATTTGATGTGTCGATTGCATTCGATACATGGGTTAGGCGTAAGTCCCGACGCGTGAGCGGCGACGTATGGCCGGACGACGTGTTCGTCGAATTCATCGCCATAATTAAAAACAAAATGGGCAACGTCTAGTTGTTGAGCGACACGGCGAGCATCATCCACATCGGAAACCGAGCAGCAGCCTTGGTCTTGAGGACCGCCCCAAAGCTTGAGCGTCACACCGGTTACCTCGTGTCCTTCTTGCTTGAGGAGCGCAGCGGTTACGGCGCTATCCACGCCTCCTGACATTGCCACTAAGACTCGACTCATGTCGAACCTCGCACTTGTTCAACACACCGCGGCACGACTTCGAGCGCATGATCAATTTCCCACTCTTGGCTGCACCAACCAAGCGACAACCGTAGCGAGCCAGCAGCAGCCGTTCGGTGAACGCCCATGGCAGCGAGTACGTGTGATGGGTCCATAGCACCGGATGCGCAGGACGCCGCCGCAGAGGCCATCAAATCAAAGCGCTCCAGCAGAACGAGCAAGGCTTCGCTTTCAACGTCCTCAATAAGAAGTTGAAGGAGACCAGCAGCTCTTCTCGACTTTGGAATGGTCGTATGACAACCAGGTATCGCTGCAACTAAGCCTTCGGCAAGACGGTTACATAGCAACCCAAGTCGGTGAATCTCATCGATTCGAGATTCGTCGAGGGCCTGCAAAGCGCATCCTAGAGCCACGATTCCTGCGGTGTTGTGGGTTCCGCTACGACGTTCCGCTTCCTGTCCTCCACCTAGTAACTGCGCGTTCAACTCAACGTGGGGACGAGTCGCGAGCACCCCGACTCCTTTAGGGGCACCAAACTTGTGTCCACTGAGCGACATGAGGTCTGCTCTCGCCGCGGCTTTAGCTATGTCCATCCAATTGACCGCTTGAACAGCATCCGTGTGGAGAAGCGCTCGCGGCGCTTGCCGGTCACGAACCTCCGCTATGGGTTCGAGATCAATCATCCGCCCGGACTCATTGTTGACCAGCATCACCGACAGAACCGACACTTCGTCGTCAAGGACCGCTTCAAGATGTTCAAGGTCCACATCGCCCTCGGGAGTGACTTTGATAATCCGCCCTCTATGCGACTCCACTGGGTATAGAACTGCGTGNTGTTCGGTCGCGGGGCATGCAGCTATGCCCGAAGAACCACAGGCACCATGAATTGCGAGGTTGTCAGATTCTGTTCCGCCGCTGGTAAACACAATTCCGTGAGGGTCGAAACCAAGCAAGTCGGCGCACACCTCTCTGGCATCGTCAATCGCTCGTCTCGAAGAGCGCGCCAAACGATGAGCACCTGATGGATTACCAAATTGGTTGGTTAGGTAAGGCATCATGGAGTCAAGGACAACCGGCCTCACAGGGGTAGAAGCAGCGCAGTCCAGATATGCCAGCTGGTCTAAGTTCGTGCTCTCCATCCCACTTAGGCTAGGCCCCAAATAGAGGTGGCAGCGTGGCGCTATCCAATACACCGAACTATCAAAGTTCAACTTATGGGGATGGGTTCGCTGATATCTATGATGACTGGTATCAAGACGTGACCGACATTGACGGCACAGTCGAGTTCATCATGAGTCTTGCCCAAGGAAAAAAGATCCTCGAGCTAGGCGTCGGAACCGGTCGCCTTGCTCTACCGATTGCGTCGACAGGCGCTCCAGTATCCGGTGTTGACTCTTCCTCCGCCATGTTGGATCGTCTAGCTAGAAGAGACCGCGCCCGTTTGATCGAAACTCACCTTGCGGATATGGCGCACTGGCTCCCAACAGGTCCGTTCCAAGTGATTTTCTGTGCTTACAACACCTTTTTTAATCTCGTGGGGTCGAATGCTCAGGAAAGCTGCCTCAAACTGGTTGGACAGCGACTCGAGCCCAACGGGCGATTCATACTTGAAGCTTTTGTGCCATCTAACTCGCCTGATCTTCCGACTAGAGGAATCGAGTGCCGACACACCGCCACTACAACCGTGATGAACATAACTATTCGAGAACAGACATCAAGACTGATTCGAGGCCAGAGTGTGGAAATTAATGAGGAGGGAATCACACTTCGTCCTTGGCGCATCCGTGTTCGGACGCCAAGCGAGCTTGACAATTCCGCAGGACGTCATGGCCTCAGATTGCTGGAACGTTGGGAAGATTGGCACCGAACCCCGTTCACGAATAACAGTGACCGCCATGTATCGGTCTACGCTCCGATTCGCGCGTGACTTTACCGATAGGGGGACAGGCATAGATGGAAATTCGAGTCGAAATCGATCTTCCGGCAACTCCGAATGAGGTCTGGAACTACCTAGCCGATGTCACCAAACACAGCGAATGGATGATTGACGCAGTACGCGTAGAAGTCACATCAAAAATTTTGGAAGGCCCGGGACTCACATTTGACTGCCTTACCACTGTGGGCCCATTTCGACTCCGCGATCGTATGAAAATTCTTGAGTGGGAACCCGGTCATGTGATGGGCGTCCAACACTCGGGAATCGTTACCGGGTTTGGTCAATTTACTCTTGTCCCCAACACGGGGGGCAGTCGATTTTGCTGGGATGAAGCAATCCAATTGCCATGGCACTTTGGGGGCAAATTAGGGGAGCGGGTAGCCAAGCCCATTTTGACCGGTATCTGGAAACGAAATCTGAGGGGACTCCGAAGGCGAATTATTGAGCGTCAAGAAGCTGGGCTCGGTCTGGAGCCCGGTGGTTTAATAAGTATCGGTTCGGAATGGGAACTTCGACATTACGGACCCGAGCACGTAGTTCGAACCAGCACTCAAGGGTTGAACCTNTCACGAGAGGCAGAAGCGCTCGTCGCTGTCAACTCCACTGGCTTTCCANCTCCTGTGTTCGTGCAGCAACTGGACCCTTCATCAATCGTTATGGAACGGCTAGATGGACCCACGATGCTCGAGGATCTCACGTCGAGGCCTTGGACTCTGCGCAGACACGCAAAGAACCTGGCGAGGTTGCATCGCGCACTGGGAACGGTTGCTGCTCCTTCCCACTGGGAACGAGTAAGCGAAGGGGAGTCCGTGGTGCATCTTGATCTTCACCCCGGGAATATCAAAATGAGTTCGCGCGGTCCAGTGGTCTTGAACTGGAGCCGATCGGCNCGCGGCTCTTCAGCGTTCGATGCTGCTGTCACTTACGTGATTCTTCGGACCGGCACGTCGCGCGATGGGCGGTTTGTCCGCTTATTGATTGGAACGTTAAGAAAACGATTTTCTAATATTTTCTTGAAGGAGTTCGGAGCAAGCGAAGTGTTACCTCGCGTGCGTGAGGCCGCTGAACTTCGACTCTTGAATGCCGATCTGTCATCGCACGAGAGAGAAGCAGTGTTTGCACTGGCTCGCGATGAACTTGACTAGCGCTCAGTCACTCTCATCGATTTCGAGAAGACGCTCCGCTGCTACATAGGGATCAATCTCCCCGCTCTCCAGTTGTTCGTGCAGCTCTGCGCTTTTCGGACTGTTCAAAACTCTTTGCACGCGGGCTTCAAGGCTCCAGTTCAGAATTTTTGACACCTCAGCCTTGATTCGGTTACGCCGGCGCGATGAAAGCTCGCCACTCTGCTCAAGGTAGGAGCGATGTTCTCCAATTGTGGTCCATAGCTCTTGAGCACCATCACCCTCGGTACCCACCGTCATGACAATCGGAGGTTCCCAATCAGCCAACGAGGAGAGCTCCAGCATCTGTTGAATGTCACGACGGGTGTCGTCTACGCCTGGGCGATCAGATTTGTTGATCACAAAAATATCGGCGATTTCCATTAGGCCAGCTTTATTCGCCTGAACAGCATCACCCCAGCCGGGATTCACAACAACCACAGTCGTGTCAGCAGCTTCCGCTATGTCTACTTCTATCTGGCCAACGCCGACGGTTTCGATGAGCACCCAAGGCCAGCCAAGCGCATCAAGAACTCGGACTGCTTGGGGAGTAGCGAGGCTTAACCCTCCCAAGTGACCTCGAGTGGCCATAGAACGGATATAGACACCCTCGTCAGTTACGTGATCTTGCATCCGCACTCGATCACCCAGGATTGCGCCTCCGGTAAATGGTGACGAAGGGTCAACAGCTAAGATCGCCATCCGCTCGTCTATGGCCCGAGCAACGGTCGTGAGCGCCGCAGTCAACGTGGATTTCCCTGAACCTGGAGCCCCCGTCATTCCGACCGTGTGAGCGCGGCCGGTCCGTGCGAACGTGTGGGCCCCAAGTGTCCGTGCTTCTTGGCTTCCGCGCTCAATGATCGACATCAGTCTGGCAAGAGCGAGGCGGTGCCCATCGCGTGCTGCCTCGAATAAGGCGACGGGGTCTGTGCTCAGCCGGTTCATCGGGGGTGGTCGGATCGCGGACAATAGGTCAGGTCCTGGTGACTAGCGCACCGACCGACGCGAGTTTACCGGCCAAATCTTCATATCCCCGATCGACGTGATGCGCATCCGAAATGACGGTTTCTCCTTCCGCCACTAGCCCGGCGACCACTAAAGCAGCTCCGGCCCTGATGTCATGAGCTCGCACAGGTGCCCCAGAAAGCCGCTCAACACCGCGTACCACAGCATGTCGACCCTCAGCCCGAATCTCGGCGCCCATCCGCACTAACTCATCTATATACCGAAATCGGCCGGCGAAAATGTTTTCAGTCACCATTCCAGCACCTTCAGCTACACATAGAGCCGTCACTAAAAACGGCTTGTAATCGGTCGCCAAACCCGGGTAAGGGAGAGTCGAAATATCAACCGCTCTAAGCCGGTTCCTAACTTCAACCCGCAGTCCCGATGGCTCAACCGCGAAACTCATTCCCATCTCTTCGAGTTTGCGAATCAACATCCATGTGGTCCGAACGAGCGCCTTTGAGTAATAGCTCACCCCCACATACCGCCACTGCCGACAAAAAAGTGGCGGCCTCTACGCGATCTGGGATCACGGTGTATGTAGTCGGCCGCAAGACTTCAACACCTTCGACTGTGAGACGAGACGTACCCAACCCATCGATCGTCGCGCCCATTTGGGAAAGAAAGTTTGCTAAATCTGTGATCTCAGGCTCGCGTGCCGCATTTTCAATAATGGTTGTTCCTCTGGCTAGAACCGCCGCCATCATTAAGTTCTCAGTCGCGCCCACCGAGGGGAATTCAAGTAGCACTTCAGCGCCGACGAGTCGATCGGCTTTGCCAGTGATGTCACCATGTTCATGAGAGAAAGTCGCACCTAACTGCTCTAGGCCCTGAAGATGCATATCGATTGGTCGTGAACCGAAGTCGTCGCCGCCTGGCATGGCCACCCTGGCACGCCCAAGTCGCGCTAACAGAGGTCCAAGAACCACAATTGAGGCCCGCATCCGCTCAACCAAGCTGTATGGCGCTACGGGGTCTAGTTCCGCCGGCACATCAATATCGACGCGATTGCCAACTCGCTCAACCTGAACACCCATCGCTTCCAACAACTCACCCATGATGGCTACGTCAGCGATGTCGGGGACATTGAGGAGGGAAGTTGATCCCTCTGCCAACAACGAAGCTGCCATCAATTTCAGCGCACTATTCTTCGCTCCGCCGATGGGAACGACCCCATTCAAAGGTCCACTTCCCTGCACAAGGAATCTCTCCACCCCTCCAGTATGTTCACCGAAGTGGCGAAGGACACATCACTCTCGTGGCTCATTTAAAAATCATCCACTATCTAGATGACCAAGAGCTTCTCCGCGTCCGTGCCCCAAGGACCGACCTTGTTGAAGAGAAAGCACTAGGCGACGACCGATTTTCTTTGGTTGATGGTCCTTTCGACTATTACGAACGTTCCCTCCAAGTTAGGTCGGACTCAAACAAGCACACCGTTACCGAGGAATTCAACTACCACTTGTCTGTCCCCTGGTTTGGAGCCCTTTTCCGATGGCCAGTGCGTCATGCTCTACGCAACCGCCGCTACGACGGAACTCAACCGTTCTGGGCTGCGCCCGATCGGTTAGGGAAAAGAGCTGCGACAATTTTCGCCACTCTGTGCGCTATTGCCGTGCTCTCAGGGTTTCTCTCCAACGCGCCAGCTGAAACTCATACCTACGCTGCGGACGAATTCAATGTCGATCAGTTAAGCCAGGGCGTGCTTGGCGCTCTGATACGGATCGGAACACTGTTAGCCATAGCTTGCGCCGTAATTGCGGATCGTCATGGACGCCGTCGAGTACTCGCATGGGCCATGGGGTTTGGAATCGCGTCCTCGTGCGCGGCGGCGTTCGCCCCATCGCTGGGCATATTCGCCATTTGTTTGGTGGTGGTGAGAACCTCTAATGCCACTCTCGCAGCGATTGTCATGGTTTTTGCATTAGAAGAACTACCTGCTGGGAGTCGAGCCTGGGGGCTGTCACTCCTGGGCATGTCAGCTGCTCTGGGGGCAGGTTTCGTTGTCTGGGCACAGCCGATCGCTGGTGTAGCTGAGTGGTCGTGGCGACTGATCTTCCTAATCCCGCTGCTGATGATTCCAGTCGCTACTGGAGCGATTCGACAACTACCCGAGAGCCGGCGATTTCGAGGTCATGTTCCCGGAGCAAAGCTACGAAACTATTGGCCCCGAATCGCTTTACTAGGTGGAGCATATTTTCTTCTCGGTCTGTTTCTCTCACCCATTGACTGGTTCCGAAACGAGTACTTACGCGACGAGCATGATTTCACCGCTCTCAAGGTCAGCCTCTTCGTGGTTATTACTGCAACACCAGGAGCTATTGGTCTATATGTGGCAGGGCGGGTTGCAGATTTACGAGGGCGAAGAATTGTGGTGGTGGTAGCAGCAATAGCCGGGCTTGGATTAACAACTATTTTCTTTAATTCTTCTGGCGTTTTTCTTTGGCCCGTCGCGCTAACTGCAATCACCTTGGCCAGCGGCCTACTCCCAGCTATGGGTGTTTATAGAGCTGAGATGTTTCCTACAGCTGTCCGAGCGCGGGCTGCAACAATTGTGGGAGCGATCGGCGTGGTCGGCGGATCAATTGGTATTCTAGCCGCCGGTTGGATGCGAGTTCGTTGGGGTTCTTTTGGACCAGTCATGTTTGTTCTCTGGGCAGGTCCGGTGCTCGCGGCAGTTTTGGTGTGGCGACATTTTCACGAAGGCACTCGACAGGAGCTAGAAGCGCTAAACCCAGAGGACGCATCCAGCGACTAGCCATACAAAAAGTTACGAGTTAGGGAAGTGCGGCCAGCCACTCACGCACGGTTTCAACGATGCTTTCTCTCTGACTGCGATTCGATGGGTCGTGCCGACCACCTTTGAGGAATTTCGCGGAGACGTCGCTGTTAATCCGATCAAGGTGTGATTCGAATTCAGTCGGCGAGCCGAATGGGTCGTTATCTCCAGACACAAATAGACAGGGCACGTCGATCGCACCAAAGTGATCAACTCGGAGTTTGTCGGGCTTGCCCGGTGGATGAAGCGGATAGCTAAGAAGAACGAGGCCGGCCGCCGACATGCCCTCCGCTACCGCCATCGAACAGACTCGCCCTCCCATGGACCGGCCACCAAAAACGAGATCGGCAGGGTCACAGCCAAGTTGGGCAGATATTTCTTGGCATTCTTCGAAAAGCTCGGACACTAGCTTCGGCGCCCGAGGAGGGGTTCTTTTCCCTTCGCGTCGGTAAGAAAATTCGTGCCGGACTACAGGAAGCGGTGCCAACGAGTCCTCAAGGGCGCGCAAAGTGGGATGTTCTTTCGTGCCACCGGCGCCAGGCAACAACACCACTCCCGCGATCGACGGCACAGCGATACCTCCTAGGGGCAGAATAGGTGCCGACTCTGGCTGGAGAGGACAAAACATGACAACTACGGAGTTCGGTAACGGAACGGTGTTGAGCGAGGTTTCCCAAGGTGTCGGGGTGATCACCTTAAATCGGCCGGAAACTCGAAACGCCCTCAGCAGCGAGGTCTTGAAGGGGCTTCCAGAAGCCATTCGTTCGCTTGAGCAACATGGCGAAGTCAACGTGCTGGTTTTGACAGGAAACGACCCGGCTTTTTGCGCGGGCCTTGATCTTCGAGAACTCGGCGAATCGGGCGGAAACATCAACCCAGATCAATCGTCAACGTTTCGCGGTCCTTTCCCGAAACGGACAAAACCACTGATCGGTGCCATCAACGGCGTAGCGGTAACCGGTGGGCTGGAGTTAGCTTTGGCATGCGATTTCCTCATCGCGTCCGAGAGAGCCAAGTTCGCAGATACCCATGCTCGAGTAGGTGTGATGCCTGGTTGGGGGCTGAGCGTCCTTCTACCGCAAGCAATCGGCGTTCGACGCGCCAGAGAAATGAGCTTGACAGGCAACTACCTCGACGCCGCCATGGCAGCAGAGTGGGGGCTAGTCAACCGAGTGGTACCTCACGAGTCCCTCATGTCAACCGTCCACGCCGTAGCTCAAGACATTTGTTCCAACGACCAAGAAGGGGTGCGACAAATGATCAACACATATGAACGCACCTCTGGCGTCACTGTCGAGGACGGCTGGGCACTTGAGTCGTCGATGGGTGAGGAATGGTTGCAACGCACCGGCTTTACTCCTCGAAAGGTTGCTGAACGCAGAGCCGATATTCAAGGTCGAGGCAGGGCACAAAACAGTTAGGGATTTATCCCTCACGTGCGTCGATCATTTGAACAATTTGGTTTGCGATTTCTAGACTTGCAGTTGCCGCGGGACTAGGTGCATTCAGGACATGCATGCTGTTTCTTGCCTGTGTTATCGCGAAATCATCAAGCAATTGGCCATCTGCGTCCATTGCCTGAGCCCGCACTCCGGCCGGGCTTACTTCTAGATCTTGTGCTCTGATCTCAGGTACTAGTCGCTGCAAGGCTCGAACGAACGCTTGCTTACTCAGAGATCGCCAAACTTCTCCGGCACCAGTACGCCAGTATTTGCGCGCCAACTTCCACAAACCCCGGTTCGTTACATGCTCAAAGACTTGCGATGTGCTGACGTCTCGCCACCGATAGCCCTCGCGATGTAACGCCAAGACCGCATTCGGTCCTGCATGTACTGCCCCATCTATCATTCGAGTCAGATGAACGCCCAGAAAGGGGAAGCTTGGGTCCGGCACGGGGTAGATCAGACCGTTCACGAGGTCGCGCCGTTCGGGAACTATTTCAAAATATTCGCCTCGAAATGGAAGAATGCGGTTCCCACCAGATGCTCCGACCATCTCGGCTACTTGATCACAGCGAAGCCCAGCACAATTAACAACTAGCCCTGAAATGATTTCGCCGGCTGACGTGGTAATCCGGGCTCCTTCGTCAGAGTCTTCTATCCCTAAAACGTTGGTTTCGTATCTGACGGCGCCACCAGCCGTTTCGATCTGACGACTGAGAACCTCGCAGACCGCCGCGTAGGAAACTATCCCCGTTGAGGGGACGTGGATGGCCTCGATGCCCGCACAATTCGGTTCAAGTTCAGTTAGCCGATTGCGATCAATAAGCTCCGCTTCCAACCCATTCTCTTCTGCCCGAATGTGGAGGGCACGCAATCTTTCGAGCTCGTCGGGGCGAGTCGCCACGATGACCTTGCCGCAGACATCATGTTGAATCCCGTTTTCTTGGCAAAAGTCAACCATGGCCCTTCGACCGGACACCGCGAGTCTGGCTTTCATAGACCCGGGCGCGTAATAGATGCCTGAATGAAGTACTCCGGAATTACGCCCAGTCTGATGCCAAGCTGCACCAGGTTCTCGTTCAAGTACCAGCACAGATCGCCCGGGATGCTCAACGATGTATCGGTGAGCGGTCGCGAGCCCAATGATGCCTGCACCGATAACGACTAGATCAACTCGATTCGATATCAACAGATCACGCGCTCCTTCGGTCAAGCAAAATATTGCGCGCCGCGGTCAAAGCGTCAATCCGACTAGCAGCTTCCGATGCTGCTCCACCGTGGTCTGGGTGTGCGCTGCGGAGCATTTTCCTGAAGGTTCGGCGAACTAAGCGCGAGTCGGGTAAGTCAGTAGCTAATTGCGTCGGAAATCCCAAAACTTCAAGGGCCCAGGCGACTGGGTCGACAATTTGATTTCCGTTCCAGGGAACTTCCGATGAATCCCCGGTTAGATAGCGAAGCAAATCTCGGCTGTCTTGGCCTTGCCAACGCCGAGCGGAACGCAACAAGGTAAGCAGGCTTCTACGCGTTGGGGAGGGTTCCTGACCCGCCCTATACAGGGCGGCTAGTACGTGTGGCTCCGGGCGATCGCTGGGAGCTAGCTCAAGTGAAATACTTCCATTGGCGAGGCTGACAAGTCGGTGAGTTGAACGGGTCAGCCCGATACGGTCTTGTTGCAGGCGGTGTCGGAGTCGCGGTTGAGGAATGCGCGCACCGATTTCAAGTTTGTTCAGCAGTTCGTTCAGGTCGGCGTTTCCATCATCATCAAGCTGCTGCGAGTAAATTGCGACCACCGCGGCGAGCAGTAGTCCGCCGGGGCCGGGGGTCGGATCGAAGTTCAAATTGTCGTCGCCTAGGGCAACGCGCCGGGTCGGTACGGCAGGCCGAGAGTGCCAGACATTTAGCTCGGCCAGAATCACACACGGGACGCTACTAGCGGAACCGTCCCACGACTCATACTGGATAGCTTCTAAGAGCTAGGGTCAATCTCTATGGCAAACGCCCGTTCCGAGCTACCTGATCGCAATTTGGCACTCGAATTGGTGCGCACAACCGAGGCAGCGGCGCTAGCGGCTGCTCGCTGGATGGGCCGAGGCGACAAGGAAGGCGCCGACGGAGCTGCAGTTGACGCGATGCGAATTATTCTCGGTTCAGTTCCAATGGACGGCGTAGTCGTCATCGGCGAAGGAGAAAAAGACGAAGCTCCGATGCTTTACAACGGCGAAGCAATAGGTGACGGCTCGGGCGCTAAGACCGACATAGCTGTTGATCCGATTGATGGCACAACCTTGACCTCCCTCGGGCGCGGCAATGCTATTTCAGTGATCGCTGTCGCTCCACGGGGAACAATGTTTGATCCTGGTCCGTGCGTGTATATGGAAAAAATTGCGGTCGGACCGGAATCAAAAGGCTTGGTGTCTATCGAGAAAAGCCCTACTGAAAATCTCAATGCAATTGCGGCAGCAACTGGTCGAGGTATCCGCGACCTAACAGCTGTGATTCTCGACCGTGATCGCCACACCGACTTGATCGAAGAGGTCCGCGAGAGCGGGGCACGAATCCGACTGATACCCGACGGCGATGTTGCGGGCGCAATAGCTACAGCGACAAACGACGGGGCCGACGTTCTCTTCGGTATCGGCGGAACCCCCGAGGGCGTCATTTCGGCAGCCGCATTGAAATGCCTGGGTGGAGAAATTCAAGGAAAACTTTGGCCTCGAAACGGGAGCGAACGAAAAGCGGCCACCGACGCCGGCTTCGATCTCGATCGCGTTCTCCACACTGATGATCTAGTCCGCTCCGAAGACGTATTTTTTGCAGCTACAGGTATCACCGACGGTGAGTTGTTGCGCGGCATTCGATTTACTGCCGAAGGCGCAATCTCAGATTCTCTAGTGATGCGTTCGAAAAGCGGCACCGTGAGACGCATTGAAGCAACACACAACATCGGCAAGTTGAGCGAGTTCTCCTCGGTCGATTTCACTTGAACAGGTCACAGCTTTTTATGATTTCGCCGCGGTGACACGAACACCTCTATGCTCAGTTCTATGTCCGACGCGAACGACTTAGAAGAAGGAACGACCCAACTATTGGACTTCGATAAAGTTGGGAAGATAGGTCGAAATGGACACCGCGTGATTCCAGTCGTGCTTCAAGAAGCGGACTCTGGTGAAGTGTTGTTTGTGGGTTATGCAAACGACGAAGCGTTCCGTATGACCTTGGAGCTAGGAAGCGCAGTGCTTTATTCAACGTCGAGAGACGAGGTCTGGCACAAAGGAGCAACTTCGGGCGACACTCTGTCGTTAGTGGACGTACGAGTGAACTGTGAACAGAATTCGCTGCTGTACCGCGTGCGGCGCGACGGGGGAGGCTCCTGTCATACTTTGGACGAAAATAGCGCTACTAGGTCAGGCTGCTACTACCGAATCGTGACTAGTCCGAACGAACTTACATTCGCCGACTGAACAAGAAAACGTTCAGATTGCCAACGTTTCTGTTTCTTTGGGCCTCAGGGGAGTAGCAGATCAGGAACTTGCGGCTACCTGTATGCGAGTTTCGGCCCATTTTTTTGCGTTGGCAGCGTCCACATCGTCCGCATCAGAGGAAAGCGCTTCTTCCGCGACCGCTAGATCTGACTCAGCTTCGGACAGGTCAATATCTTCAGCAGCCATCGCGCCGTCACTGAGGATCGTTACGGCATTTCCGCTCACCTCAACGAAACCCCCATTTATTGCGAGGGAGATAACCCCATCATTTGCCCACAACTGAGCCTGACCGATGTCGAGCGCTCCAATAAACGCGGCGTGGTTATCGAGAAAAGCGATATCCCCGTCAACTGTGCGAGTAACTACTTGAGTGCACTCACCCGAAAAGAGCACTGCTTCAGGAGAGACAAATTCAACCTGCATGTGTGGGCCTCTCTGTAAAAATTAGGACTGCTCGAGTTCGCGGGCCTTAGCCATAGCTGCTTCAGCATTTCCTACGTTCAGGAATGCCTGTTCGGGGAGGTCATCGAGTTCTCCGTTGCAAAGCATTTCGAATGATTCGATCGTCTCATCGATCGGGACGAAAACCCCGGGTAGNCCGGTGAACACTTCAGCCACGAAGAACGGTTGAGATAAGAAGCGTTGAATTTTTCGTGCTCTATCAACAGTAATTCTGTCTTCTTCGGACAATTCATCGAGACCAAGAATCGCGATGATGTCTTGGAGTTCTTTGTACCGCTGCAGAATTTCTTGAACTCTGCGAGCGACTCCATAGTGCCGGTCTCCAACAACTTCCGGGGTCAGAATGGTTGATGTCGAAGCGAGCGGGTCGACTGCAGGGTAAATGCCAAGCGAAGCAATCTGACGGCTCAATTCAGTCGTTGCATCCAGGTGGGTGAAAGTAGTGAAGGGCGCTGGGTCCGTGTAGTCGTCAGCAGGAACGTAGACAGCTTGCAACGAGGTAATCGAATGTCCCGCCGTTGAGGTAATTCTCTCTTGGAGTTCACCCATTTCGTCAGCAAGATTTGGCTGGTACCCCACTGCTGACGGCATTCTCCCAAGCAACGTCGATACCTCAGAACCGGCCTGAACGAAGCGGAAAATGTTGTCTACGAAGAGCAAAACTTCCTGACCTTGAACGTCGCGAAAATACTCAGCCATCGTCAAAGCAGACAGGGCGACGCGAAGTCTGACGCCTGGGGGCTCATCCATTTGACCGAAAACCAGTGCCGTCTTTTCCAAGACGCCTGACTCTTCCATCTCGAGATATAAGTCCGTCCCCTCACGAGTACGTTCTCCCACCCCAGCAAAAACTGACACCCCGCCATGCTGGGACGCGACACGGTTGATCATCTCTGTGATCAGAACTGTTTTCCCAACGCCGGCTCCGCCGAATAGTCCGATCTTCCCGCCTTCGAGATAAGGCTCAAGAAGGTCTACTACTTTAATCCCTGACTCAAACATCTTGGATTTGGGTTCCAAGGTGTGGAAATCAGGCGCGGGTCGATGTATCTCCCAACGGTCAGCGACCTCTCCTATGTCGTCTGTATCGAGAGGTTCTCCAAGAACGTTAAAGATGTGACCAAGGACACTGTCCCCAACTGGAACCGTGATTCCGCGTCCGGTGTTTCGCACCAATGTGCCGCGAGTCAAGCCGTCAGTCGCCTTCAAACAGACGACGCGTACTCTGCCTTCACCAATTTGCTGCGCAACCTCTCCGCCAATAGTCACCACCGAGCCTTCCAGGTCTACATCCATCTCCAGGAAAGCATTGATCTCGGGGAGCGAATCACGCGGAAATTCAACGTCAACCACTGGGCCAGCGATGGCAATAACTCTGCCGTCCTTGGTTTCAGTGTTGTCTTCGGTCATTGTCATTTTTGGGTCTCCTGAAGGCTCAGGCGTCGCTTCGGTCGGATATGAGGGCTGCGAGCGAACCCTCTAAAGATTGTGTGATGGCATCCTCAAGATCATGATCATCATCGTCAGCCATTGCTTCGGATCCACTGACGATCTCCATGATTTCGGTGGTAATCGCCTCTTGGCGGGCACGATTCATTATTCGAGTGAGATTGGTTTTTAGGTCCTCTGCGTTGTCAGTCGCTGCTTTCATTGCACGTTGACGCGCTGCGTGCTCGGATGCCGATCCTTCCAACAAAGCGGCGTAGAGGCGGGCTTCGACGTAACGCGGTAGAAGCCGGCTGAGGATCTCCGCTGGTTCCGGTTCGAATTCGTAGCCACCTCCAGCGGTGTCCTCACTCACGTCCGCTCCGATTTCAGAGGCCTCGAGCGGCATAAATTGATCAACAGTTACTTCCTGACTACCCATAGAAAGGAAGCGCGTATAGGCGAGACGGACCTCCTGGACGTCACCACTCTCAAAAAGCTCAGCTACGGATTCGGCCATGGTTTTGGCGTCGCTGTAGTTCGGTTGGTCAGAGAATCCTTCATACGCCGCGTGAACCTCATATCCCCGGAAGGAGAAGTAGCCGGCAGCTTTTTTGCCTGAAAGAACTAACACGTACTGTCGACCTTGTGCCTGGTCAGCTGCGATCGCTCGCTCCACTGCTCTAAGGACATTGTTGTTGTAGCCCCCGCACAACCCTCGATCTGCGGCAATTACAACGTACGCGACTCGGTTTACTTGATCTGCTTGTGTGAGGAGCGGGTGGTCCACACCAGCACCGCCACCAGCCAAATTGGCGATTACGTCTGTAACTTTTTCAGAATACGGCTTAGCGGACCGAACTCGGCCTTGCGCTTTCACAATGCGCGAGGCAGCGATGAGTTCCATCGCTCGCGTGATCTTTTTTGTGGCGTCAATCGAACTAATTCGACGCCTAAGAATACGCTCCTGACCACCTGCCATCTTAAATCAGACCTCGGAGTCGCTCTCGGGGGCATCAACG
>JGI26060J43896_10000247_pt1 | contig 19543 bp, 15 predicted proteins | sample MarorgKNORR_S2LV_6_FD_43896 | JGI IMG/M metagenome (IMG submission 43896) | reverse complement strand
TTAAATATATTTAGTTTAAGAAAACCTATAAACTGCAGCTTTTAAGAAAGATCNATACACTAATGTTATCAAAGGCCGAGTTTTCTGAATTGTTGACAGAGAAAATTTATCTCTTAGATGGTGCTATGGGTACCATGATACAAGATCAAAATCTTCAAGAGCAAGACTACAGAGGAGAAAGATTCAGTGATCACGATATTGATTTAAAAGGAAATAACGATCTTTTAACACTAACTAAACCTGAATTAATAGAAGAAATTCACTGCTCTTTTCTTAAAGCGGGTAGCGATATCATAGAAACGAATACTTTTAATTCCAATGCAATCTCTCAAAGTGACTACAGCCTAGAACATATAACTTATGAGTTGAACCTAGAGGGAGCCAGGCTTGCTAAAAAGGCCGTCAGTAAAATAAACCCAGCAGCTTTAATTGCCGGAGTCTTAGGTCCAACAAATCGTACGGCTTCACTTTCTCCAGATGTATCGGATCCGGCAGCAAGAAACGTCACCTTTAATCATTTAGTTGAGAATTATCAAGAAGCCATAAATGGATTATTGGATGGTGGTGCAGACATTATTCTTATAGAAACAATATTTGATACTTTGAATGCTAAAGCCGCGATATTTGCTTACTTAAATAAATGTGATGAATTAAATTTTGAAATACCCCTAATGATCTCTGGCACAATAACTGATGCTTCGGGTCGTACTTTATCAGGTCAAACTGTGGAGGCTTTTTGGGTTTCCATGAAACACGCTAATCCAAATTCTATCGGCTTTAATTGTGCATTGGGAGCTGAGCAACTTCGCCCTCACCTTCATTCAATAAGTAAAATAGCAGACACAGCCATCAGCCTTCATCCCAACGCGGGCCTCCCTAATGAAATGGGTGATTATGATGAATCACCCGGAGCCATGGCCCAACTTATCCATGAGTTTGCCGAAGATCAACACCTCAATATAGTAGGGGGTTGCTGTGGAACCACACCCGATCACATAAAAGCTATTTCAGCACTATTAAAAGACATAAAACCAAGACTTTTACCTGATAAAGATTTTACCTCAATGTTAAGCGGTCTTGAACCGCTTTTTATAAACAAAGAGTCTTTATTCGTTAATGTAGGAGAAAGAACAAATGTAACTGGCTCACGTAAGTTTGCTCGCCTAATTAAAGAAAAAAACTATGAAGAAGCCCTAGATGTTGCAAGAGATCAAGTGGAGTCAGGCGCCCAAATAATAGACATAAATATGGACGAGGGAATGCTAGATTCTGAAAAAGAAATGCAACATTTCCTTAAATTATTAGCAACAGAACCTAATATTTGTAAAGTACCAGTAATGATTGACTCCTCAAAGTGGACTGTCATAGAAGAAGGACTAAAGATTCTCCAGGGTAAATGTGTTGTAAATTCCATCAGCCTTAAAGAAGGACAAGAAGAATTTTATGAAAGAGCCAATCTGTGCAAGAAATATGGTGCAGCTGTTGTTGTCATGCTTTTTGACGAAAATGGTCAAGCAGATTCATATGAAAAAAGGTGTCAAATAGCACAGAGATGTTATGAGTTGCTCGTAGATGAAATAAATTTTCCTCCAGAAGATATATTCATTGATCCCAATGTCTTTGCAGTAGCAACTGGACTTGAGGAGCATAATAATTATGCAAAAGATTTCATTGAGTCTTGCAAGTACATATCCATAAACCTTCCGCATGTAAAAATTTCGGGAGGTATAAGCAATGTTTCTTTTTCATTTAGAGGAAATGATCCTGTAAGAGAGGCCATGCATTCAGTTTTTCTATTTCATGCCATCAAAAACGGTCTGTCCATGGGCATTGTTAACGCAGGTCAATTGGGTGTTTATGAAGATATTGACCCAGAACTAAAAAATTTAGTAGAAGACGTTATTTTAAATAGAAACAATGAATCTACTGAAAAGCTGGTAGATGCAGCCATGAAATACCTTGGAGGAGACGAAGAAAAAGAAACTGAGAAACTTCTTTGGAGAGAAAAAATAGTTGGAGATCGTATATCTCATGCNTTAGTACACGGAATAAATAAATTTATTGTAAGTGATGCTGAAGAGGCGAGATTGTCCTTGCCTAATCCTGTAGAGGTAATTGAAGGCCCGTTGATGGACGGTATGAATATAGTGGGCGACTTATTTGGAGAAGGAAAAATGTTCCTTCCTCAGGTGGTTAAAAGTGCAAGAGTTATGAAAGAAGCTGTTGCATATCTGGTTCCTTTTATAGAAGAGAGTAAGACAGAAAAAGCCAAAACAAATGGGAAGATTGTAATGGCAACCGTAAAAGGCGACGTACATGATATTGGCAAAAACATAGTTGGAGTTATACTCCAGTGTAATAATTTTGAAGTTATTGACTTGGGTGTCATGGTTCCAACTGAAACTATTATAGAAACTGCAATAGCAGAAAATGCCGATTTCGTGGGTCTTAGCGGTCTAATAACTCCCTCATTAGATGAAATGATAACGGTTGCTGAAGAAATGACTCGGAAAGGTCTAAAAGTGCCTATATTAATTGGCGGAGCAACTACCTCAAAAGCACACACCGCATTAAAAATCGAACCAAACTACAAGACAGGTCCTGTTATACACGTCATAGATGCCTCCAGAAGTGTGGGTGTGCTTCAAAATCTAGTAACAGAGGATAAAAGAGATGCGTTCTTAGCAAATATTAAAGAGGATTATGTTGTAGTCAGAGAAAGGCTTAAAAATTCAAATGCAAAGCCTTTGATGAAGTTAGAAGATGCAAACAATAATAAAATACAAATTAATTGGGATGAATTTAAACCCAGCGAACCATCTTTTTTAGGCACAAAGACTTTTAACGATATCAAGATAAAAGATCTACGAGATTACATTGATTGGAGTATTTTCTTTAGGTCTTGGGATCTAGCTGGTAGTTATCCAAAAATACTTAAGGATGAAGTTGTTGGAGAAGCGGCAACTCAATTATTTAAAGATGCCATAGAAATGCTTGAAGAGCTTGAAAAAGAAAATATTATTAAAACTTCGGGTGTTGTGGGGTTTTGGCCTGCAAATCAAATAAATCACAACGACATTGAAATCTACGATCCTGATTCAAATATAGTCCTTGAGACATTGAATAATCTGCGTCAACAGAAACCCCAAGGTACACGGCCAAATGCTTGTCTTTCAGACTTTGTTGCTCCTAAAGAGCTTAAAATAAAAGATTATTTGGGGGGCTTTGCAGTTACCACCGGCCTTGGGGTTGAAGAAAAATGCAAAGAATATGAAAAAAACAACGATGACTATTCATCGATAATGCTAAAAGCATTAGCCGATCGACTGGCTGAAGCGTTAGCAGAATATATGCATGAAAAAGTAAGGCAATCACACTGGGGTTATGCGTCTGAAGAGAACCTTTCGAACGAAGAACTTATAAAAGAAAAATATCAGGGCATTCGACCTGCTCCCGGATATCCGGCTTGTCCTGACCATTCAGAAAAGAATAAACTATTTTCTTTATTGCAAGCAACTAAGGCAACGGGCATTACCCTCACTGAAAGCTTTGCTATGTACCCAGCCGCATCTGTAAGCGGATGGTATTATGCAAACCCCGAAAGTAAATATTTTGGTGTAGGCAAAATCGGCATTGATCAGGTAGAAGAGGTGGCTATATCTCGAGGAGATACTCTTGATGAGACTAAAAAACACCTAAGACCTAACCTTGACTAAGATTGTTGCTACCTACAGGGAACAGCTTAAAGTAAAAGAAGATTTATTTTTAAGCACAATAAGACCTTCCGTCGATAATTTCACAATTTATGACTCCCCTTCTGAAGGGTACAGGACAAGAATTGAATTTGGATTAAATAAATTTGATGGAAAGCTAGGCTACTCTATGGTCAAAGATGGCATAAGATTTCAAGTAACTGAATTATCTATCTGTCATCCAAAAATAAATGAATTGATGGAGAAAACTATTGCTCACATCAATCAGGATATTAATTTTGCAAAGAAGCTTTTTCAGGTTGAATTTCAAGTGTCACAAAAAGGGGAATCCATGATTTCCCTGATCTACCATCGCTTTCTTGACGAAGATTGGGAAAAGAAAGCAGTAACATTAAGTACCGCAATGGAGTCTTCGATTATTGGCAGAAGTCATAAGCAATGCCTAGTCAAAGGATCAAACTTTGTAACAGAAGAATATACCACTAACAAATCAAAGTATGAGCTTAGGCTCTATGAACAGTGCTTTAGTCAAACCAACCCCAGCATTTGTAATGATATGCTCAATTGGGTTGAAGAAAATATTCTAACGGATGGTGATTTACTAGAACTTCATTGTGGTCTGGGTACCTTTACAATTCTTTTTTCTAAAATTTTTGAGAAGGTTTTAGCAACAGAAAATAGTAGGCCAAGCGTCAAAGGTCTTGAACAAAATCTAATCCTCAATAAATCAAAAAATGTTTCTTTTGCTAGGCTGTCTGGGCATGAGACTTTAGATGCAATAAAAGGTACTAGAGAGTACAGAAGGTTAAACAACATTAATCTAAATAATTTTAATCTTTCTACGATCTTTTTAGACCCCCCAAGAAGTGGTCTTGATGAAGAAACTTTACTTTCTATGAAAGATTTTCAACAGATTGTATATATATCTTGTGGCTTTGAGTCTCTGGTAAGAGATCTTGAGTATTTGAAGAAAAGTCATAAGGTTTGCCAGACGGCTTTGTTTGATCAATTTCCACACACCGAACATATCGAGTCCGGTGTAATTCTTAGAAAATATTAGATCTAATATTTTATAGCTTAGACTCGAGTTCAGGTAACGCGTCAAATAAATCTGCTACCAGACCGTAATCAGCTACCTGAAAAATAGGTGCTTCCTCGTCTTTATTAATGGCAACTATTACCTTGCTGTCTTTCATTCCGGCTAAATGCTGGATAGCCCCTGATATTCCAACTGCTATGTATAAATCTGGTGCAACTATTTTTCCTGTTTGTCCCACTTGCATATCATTTGGAACAAAGCCTGAATCAACTGCTGCCCTGGATGCACCTATTGCTGCTCCTAATTTATCTGCTATACCGTTTAAAAGACTAAAATTATCTCCGTTTTGCATCCCTCTTCCACCAGAGATAACAATATCAGCAGCAGTTAATTCGGGTCTATCTGAAACTGCAATCTCCTCTCTTACAAAAGATGAAATAGCTAAATCTTTATCTATATCAATATTCTCAATAGATGTAGAACCGCCATTAGCTGGACATGCATCAAAACCAGTTGTTCTAACTGTTATAACTTTTATCGTGTCTGTACTTTGAACAGTCGCAATGCAGTTACCAGCGTAGATTGGTCTTTCAAAAGTATCCTCATTAACGACAGCGCTGATATCTGATACTTGTGCAACATCTAAAGAAGCTGCAACTCTAGGTAGGAAGTTTTTTCCATTGGCTGTAGCTGGCGAAAGTATATGAGTGTAATTAGTTCCTATTTCTGTAATTAAAGATCCTATATTTTCTGGTAAAAAATTCGCATAAGCAGGCTTATCAGCTAATAGAATTTTTTGGATCCCTGGGATTAATGCTGCTTGATTTGCAACGTCTTCGCATTCAGAGCCAGCAATAAGTATTTCTATGTCACCACCTATTTCGTTAGCAGCTGCTACCGTATTTAAAGTAGCAACTTTTAATTCATTGTTATCATGTTCTGCAATTACTAATATGCTCATGAGATCACCTTCGCTTCATTTTTTAATTTATCAACCAATTCATCAACGCTCTCTACAATTATTCCTGCTGCTCTTTCTGGTGGAGGAGAAACTTTTAGAGTATTTATTCTTGGGGTTATATCAATATTTAATTCTGATGCAGAGAATACATCTAAAGCTTTCTTCTTTGCTTTCATAATATTTGGCAAAGAAGCATAACGAGGTTCGTTGAGTCTAAGGTCAGTAGTTACAATTGCGGGAAGCTTCAGTGAAACAGTTTGAAGTCCACCATCTATCTCTCTAGTAACTTCTACAGATTCGTTAATAACCTCTACCTTCGATGCAAAAGTTCCTTGCGGATAGTTTAAAAGAGCTCCTAACATTTGACCCGTTTGGTTTGCGTCGCCGTCTATTGCCTGTTTACCAAGAATAATTAATCCTGGTTGTTCCTTTTCTACTATGGCTTTTAGGGCCTTAGCAACTCCCAGCGGTTCAGCCTCCTCTTCCGTTTCAACTAAAATTGCTCTGTCAGCACCCAAAGCTAGACAAGTTCTTAGTTGTTCTTGTGACGCAGAGGTGCCTACAGAAACGGCAATAACTTCTTCAGCTACTCCGGCTTCCTTGAGACGAACGGCTTCTTCAATGGCTATCTCACAAAAAGGGTTTATTGCCATTTTGGCATTGCTAAGATCTGGGCCAGTTTCATCAGACTTTGCTCTGACTTTTACGTTGTAATCTACAACTCGTTTTACAGGAACTAGAACCTTCATATGTATTTCCTTTATAATGCTAATTTTAAAAAAGCGTATTCTATAACTGCTGCTGCCTGCACACAAACATAAAAATAACTATGCAAGAAATAGAAATAGAAAGAGAATCGATGGAATATGATGTCGTCATCGTTGGAGCCGGTCCAGCGGGGCTGTCTGCTGCTATAAAATTGAAACAATTATGCAATGAAGTTTCCAAAGAAATTTCAATTTGTGTTGTTGAAAAAGGTTCAGAAGTTGGCGCTCATATACTTTCCGGAAATGTATTTGATCCAAAGTCACTTAACGAACTCATTCCTGATTGGAAAGAGGCCGGAGCCCCTCTTAACACCCCGGTAAAAAGTGATTCTGTTAAGTACTTTATTAACGAGAAAACTAGCATCCCTATTCCTACGTTTCTTGCTACCACTTTTAAAAATCATGGCAACTACATTATGAGCTTGGGTAATTTCTGTCGTTGGTTAGCAGAACAAGCAGAATCCTTAGAGATAGATATTTTTCCTGGTTTTACAGCTTCTCACCTTATTTATGAAGATGATAAAGTATCAGGCGTCTCAACCGGAGACATGGGAATCGATGCAAACGGCGATAAAAAACCATCTTACGAACCCGGTATAGATTTAAAAGCTAAATACACCATTCTGTCTGAAGGTTGCAGAGGGCACCTTGGAAAAGAAATAATATCAAAATACAAACTAGATGAAGGAGTTGACCCTCAACACTATGGTATAGGGTTTAAAGAAGTCTGGGATATAGATCCTGCCTTGCATGAAGAAGGACTGGTTATTCATACCATGGGTTGGCCTGCTGCTAAAAATGTACTTTCTGGATCTTACTTCTATCACGGGGAGAATAACCAAGCTTTTATTGGCTATATTGTTCCCCTGGACTATGATAATCCTTCCATCAGTCCTTTTGAAGAATTTCAACAATGGAAACACCAATCTTCTATAAAAAAATACTTAACCGGTGCTACTAGAGCGGCATATGGTGCGAGAGCTTTAATTAAGGGCGGTCAACAATCTTTACCAAAAATGAATTTTCCTGGAGGCCTTTTGGCAGGAGATGATGCTGGCACAATGAATTTTCCAAGAATTAAGGGTACTCATACCGCAATGAAGTCTGGGATGCTTGCTGCTGAAACCATATTCGAAGAAATAAGCAAAGAGAATCCTTCTTTAAACCTTGAGAACTATTCTTCTAAATTTGAAACATCGTGGCTAGCTGCTGAACTGCATAAGGCCAGAAATTTTTTACCATTTATACATAAATACGGAACCTTATTGGGAGTGGTGTTAGCAGGAATGGATCAACTTATATTTAGAGGTAAACTGCCCTTTACACTGCATCATGATGTGCCAGATCACGAATGCCTTAAAAAATCTGCAGATATGCTAAAGATTGAATATCCAAAACCAGATGGAATATTAAGCTTTGATAAGTTGTCTTCCGTATTCCTATCTAATACAAATCATGCTGAAGATCAGCCGTGTCATCTTGTTTTAAAAGACCCTTCTATTCCAATCTCTATCAACCTGCCATTGTATGACGAACCTGCTCAAAGATATTGCCCTGCAGGTGTTTATGAAATTGTAGAGAAGGACGGTGAAAAATTATTTCAAATCAACTCTCAAAACTGTGTGCATTGTAAAACTTGTGACATAAAAGACCCTTCACAAAATATTAATTGGATCACACCGGAGGGATCGGGTGGCCCGAATTACCCAAATATGTAATATAATCAATTACTTATGGTTGAAAAAAAAACTTTAATTTATTTTAAAAAAAAGCTTGCATAAAGTCAGAGAAGGAGTAATATAAATCTTATCTAGTTATCCGACTTCTGAACAACTCGAGACGATGAAAGAAGAGAGATAAAAAGATTAGAGAACGAAAGGAGAAAGCTTTAATAAGAAAGTTAACAAGAAAAAATCTTATTAAACCACCAAGATTGACAGAGAAATCAATTGAGGAGCTAAAAAAAATCTCAATTTAGACACTTTCGAACTCGAACTAAGACAGAGCAAATAGCTCTGTTTTTTTTGTTCAGGACTTTATCCTATCTTAAAGAAGTTGCCATTACTCCATATTCCTAAATTTCCTTCTTCTTCAACTGCTATGTCTACTAACTTATAATAAACATTTCTTGATATAAGGCCTTCCAAATTAGTCCTAACCAAAACATATGGTGAAGGTTCCAGAGTATTTTTATCTGTCTCAACTCTTAAAGGGTGATTTGGGCTTAACTCAAATTTATCATGAGTGTTNGTTATGAATGTTATTACTTGCGAGTTGTTTATCTCTTTAATTGAATAATCAATGATTAAAAAAGGTTTGTCCTCAACAAAGAGTTTAATTTTTTCTATGGGTGTAACTAAGTAATAGAAACCATCCTCATCAAGCCTCAATACTCTACTGAAGAGTCTAACCATTCTTTCTCTGCCGATGGGAGAATTCATGAAGTACCACTTCCCTTCTCTATCGATACGCATATCAACATTTTCACAAAGGGGAGGATTCCATAAATGGACAGGTGGCAGAGCAGAGTCATCCATTTGAGAAATTTCTTGAAAGATTGAAGCTGGTGTTACTTTATTAGACATTTATTTTTGGTATTTCATATAAGAGTATCTGAGAGGCAATCAACAAGAGAATGCATCCTAGTATTTTCTCAAATTTTGAAGAGAATTTACCATATTTTTTAACTATCTCATGATTTGTGAAAAGATATGAAATGAAAGCAAACCACACAAAGGTTGCTAAAGACATATAGGTGCCGTAAAGGCTTAATAAAATTAGTGATGTGGATGAGTCAAGAACAATCGAGAACACAGTAATAAAAAAGAGAATGGCTTTTGGATTTAGAACATTAGTGATAAAACCCATCCTAAAAGAATACAAATAATCCGATGTTGATACTGGCGACTCAATATGATCATCTTCCTCAGTATTCGAATTAAAAATAGATATAAATCCTAAGTATCCAAGATAGCAAGCAGCAATAATTTTAAGACACAGAAAAATAAAAGGATTAGAAGAAATAATGTAGGTTAGTCCGGTCATCGCNGCAAAACAGTGNACTAAAATACCAAATGCAATGCCTAGACTGGTATATAAAGCAGCTGCCCTACCAGATCTTACCGATTGCCTTGTTACAATAATATAATCCGGACCTGGGCTTGATACGGCAAAGAAATGCAAGATAGCAATTGTCAAAAACTCCATATCAGATTATTGATGGCTCTATTGATAAATTAATTCCAAACTTTTCTAAAACATCATCATTAATTTTTTTTGCCAAGGTCAAAATCTCTGAACCCGTAGCTTTGCCATTTGATAAGAAAACCAAGGAATGTTTATCTGATACAGAGACATTACCATCGATAAAACCCTTCCAACCTGCTTGCTCAATTAAAAAAGCAGATGAAATTTTAAGCATGCCCTGTTCATCTTCATGGCAGGGTATATCTATAATTTCAGTCAACTTAGTATAATCATCTTTACTTATTACAGAGTTCTTAAAGAAGCTTCCTACATTAGGAATTTTCTTTGGATCTGGAAGAATCTTATTTCTTAACTCACATACGCATCTACAAACTTGGGTTGCTGTGGGTTTTAAAAGATCCAAACCTTCTGCCTTCATGTAATTCCTTAGTGAATTGTAAGATATATCTACATCTTCAATTGTTAGAAGATCTAAAGTAATTTCTAATATTAAAAGATTTTTTAACTCTTTAAAAATACTACTCCTGTAGGTGAATTTACAATCCAGTTTTGAAAATTCTTCTATTTGCCTTGTCTCTAAATTAAGCACTTTGACTGATTGAATAAAAGAAGATATCTCCTTTCCGTACGCACCAATATTTTGAACTGGAGCTGCGCCTACATTGCCAGGGATAAGAGATAAATTTTCTAAACCATAAAGGTTATTCTTCAATGTCCATAGTACGGATTCGTGCCAAGACTCACCGCTCGCTAGACTAACCCTGCTTCCCTTTGATTGAATACCTTTTAAATTTACTCGTATCACCAAGCCTTCATAGTTCTTAGAGAAAATTACGTTAGTGCCCTCACCCAGTATTTGGATTTGTAATGTCTTTTTATCCGCAAAATCTATTGCTTCAATACAATCCTTTAAGCTATGAACTTCACAGAAGTATTTTGCAATATGATCAACGCGAAAAGAATTGTATTCACCTAAAGGGAAGTCTTTTCTTATATCAATCATTTGTTAGTAGGGCTTGAGCGGAATGCAAATCTTCTGGGGTGTCTATGCCTAAATGTATTTTAGCGACTGATTTTTTTGCGTAAATAATCTTCTTTCTATCCAAAGCTCTCAATTGTTCCAAACTTTCAAATATTTCATTATCGGTTTGGGGCCAGCTAATGAATTCTTTTAAAAATTTTACTCTGTAAGCATAAATACCAATATGTTGTGATCTTGTGTATTGACTATCAAATACTTTTTCATGGTTTCTTGAAAAATTTAAAACTTTGCCGTCTTCTCGTGTCCAAATCTTAACTACACTTTGTTTCATTTCATCTTCATTTTTTAGATCTGTAAATAAAGTACCCATGTCAACGGATTTATCTTCCAGCAGGCCCGCAACAGTATTAATATCTTTAAAATCAACAAAGGGCTCATCTCCTTGTAAATTAACTACAACATCATCATCTTGCAAAGCAAGTATGGATGCTGCTTCTGAGAGTCTATCTGAACCAGTTTTATGACTAGTGCTTGTGAGCACACTCTTACCATTAAATGAGTTACATTCGTCTAATATAGATTTTGAATCTGTTGCAACACAAACGAGTTCGGCATTACTCCTCAAGGCAGCCTCAAAGACCCTCCTTACTATTGTTTTGCCACCTAAATCCGCAAGAGGTTTTCCGGGCAATCTACTTGAATTGTATCTTGCAGGTATTAAAACGCTAAAACTCACCTGATCTTACTCTTCTATCTTACGCGCCTCTTCAGGAAGCATAACTGGTATGCCGTCTCTAATAGGATAGGCTAAACCACTTTCTTTGCAGACAAGTTCTTGATTAATTTGAACCAAGTTTTTTTTTGAAACTGGGCAAACCAAAATATCTAATAATTTTTGATCTAATTTATTCATTCAGGAACTCCTTCTTTTAATTTAAAAGCTATTTTCTCAACAAGTTCATTTTGTATGTCNGCTTCAACTTTAAGGTACCAAATATTTTTGACACCTAAATCAAGGCATCTTACAGAATCTTTTTCTGTCATAACGATTGGCAGTTGATCATTAAAATTTAAGTCTTCGGTGTTGAATTGATAGTGATCAGGAAAACTATGCTCGATGGGTTGTAAACCTAATTTTCTGAGTAAGTTAAAGAATTTAGAAGGGTTGCCTATTCCAGCTACAGCGTGTACAGCCCTAGCCAAAGGCCAATTATCTGGTTCAAATGATTCTTTATCTGAGATTCTAATCCACTCCATGGGTTTGTATTCCATGACGTAGTCTTCTTTTATCAAAACATCCTCCAACGACTTAGAGGAACTTACAATAAAATCTACATCTTTAATTCTGTCTAATGGTTCTCTCAGCGGTCCTGCTGGCAAGCAAAGACTATTGCCTGTTCCTCTTAATCCATCAAAAACTGCTATCTCTATATCCCTATCAAGCTCGTAGTGTTGCATTCCATCATCGCTAATTATGACATCGCAATCAGTATCTGATACAAGCTTCTTAACGGCCTGCACTCTATTAGGAGAGACGACCACGGGACACAAGGTATTAGCTGCTATGATAAATGGTTCGTCGCCCGAGTCCTTTATTGAAGTTGTGCTGTCTACTAACAAGGGATATTGAGCCGCCCTTCCTCCATACCCTCTGCTCACTATTCCTGGCTTATAACCCATTCCTAGTAATTTTTGTGCGAGCCAAATGACTAATGGCGTTTTTCCTGTTCCGCCCACTACTACATTTCCCACCACTATAATTGGAACGTTTGGTTTCCATGTTGTAAGGGCTCCCGATAAATACCTTTTCCTCTTTCTAGTTGAAATATATTGAGTGATCAAAGAGATCGGCCACAACAAAAAAAGCCAATTACTTTTTTGGTACCAACTATTTTCCAGAAACCCTGATTGATTATTTTGTTCACTTTCTTGGTAATGGACTAAGTTTTCTTCTTTTGCAGCAGGTCTATCTGAGGAAATTTCATCTTTAAATTGATTCTTGTGCAGTTCAGCATAAATACCATCTTGCTCTAGTAAATCCAAATGAGTTCCTACTTCTGCTATTTTTCCGTTATCAAGAACAACAATTTTATCTGCATTTTCAATGGTTGATAACCTGTGAGCAATGATTAGAGTCGTTCTATCTTTTGTTAACTCTGTCATCGCGTCTTGTATAAAATTCTCAGACTCAGAATCTAGTGCCGAAGTGGCTTCATCAAGTATTAATATAGGTGCGTTTTTTAATATTGCTCTAGCAATAGCTATTCTTTGTCTTTGTCCTCCAGATAATAAGACACCGTCATCACCAGCCAAGGTGTTGTAACCTTCTGACATTGATCTAATAAATTCATCAGCATTCGCCTTCTTTGCAGCTACCTTAATCAGCTCTGCATCGGTTTCAGGTAATCCGTATGAAATATTATTTGCAATAGAATCATTAAATAAAGTTATATTTTGACTAACGAGGGATATATGGGATCTTAAATTCTTAAGCTCATAGTCTTCAAGAGCAACTCCATCAATCATTATCTGACCCGTATATCCTTCGTAAAATCTCGGCAACAAACTCAGAAGAGTTGTTTTTCCTGCTCCTGACTTTCCAACAAAAGCAATGGTCTCGCCAGAATTAATCTCTAAATTAACTCCTTCTAGAACATAGGCTTGCTTTCCAATAGCGTTGTCATATGAAAAAGAAAGGTCTTTGAAGACGATAGAGCCTTCAATAGTCTCTGATTCGTGCTTTCCATTATTAGATTCAGGCTGCTCATCAAGTTGATTAAATATATCAGAAGCAGCAGCTAACCCCTTTTGAATCTGACTATTTATTTCAGATAGTTGTCTAACAGGTTTTGCCAACATTCCAGCTGCAGTAAAAAAAGCAATAAATGTTCCAGGTGACATTGTTTCAACCATGGAAGTATCGAGCGCTAACCAAGTAATCAAGGCCAATGCAGCAGAAACAAATATTTGAACCAACGGAGAAGCGACATAGTTTGTTGCTTCTAATTTAAGATTTTGCATCCTATTGTTGTCGCTGGCTTTCTCAAATCTGTTTATTTCATAGTCTTCGCCTCCAAAGGATTTTACTTCTTTATAACCGTTGATAGTTTCTGAAGCAACGTGAGTTACATCTCCCATTGCAGTTTGAATTTTACTGCTTATCTTTCTAAGTCTTTTCGCAGCATAACCCACAATAACTGCTATGAAAGGTGCAGCTATGAAAAGAAATAAAGCTAATTTCCAATTTAAATACATTAAATAACTAATAAGCCCTATCACCAAAAGACCCTCTCTTATAAGAATCTTAAGAGCATTGGTTGCAGCCCCAGTTACCTGCATTACATTAAAGGTTATTCTTGAAATTAGGTGACCAGAAGACTGTTGATCAAAAAAAGAACTTGGTAAAACAGTTAATTTAATAAATAAATCTGTACGTAAATTATGAACCAATCTGTTAGATATAGAGGCTAGAAGGTAGTTACCTATAAAAAAGCCCATGCCCCTAATAAATGCAATTATAATTAATGCCAAGGGAAGAATGAGCCTAAAATCTCTAACTGCAGGGTCGTTTACAAAATCTATTACTTGCTTCAACCATTCGGCTGCGGCTACTTGTGATCCTGAAAAAATAGCAAAACCTAAAATACTTACAATAAATTGTGGAATGTACGGCAAAACATATGAAAGCAACCTTCCGTATAGCTTTAGACTGGATATTTGTTTTATTTTCTCCGACATTAGGATAATTCTAAGTTTAATATTTGATCTAGTCGACTCGCCATGGATAAATCGTGAGTGGCTACAATCAAACTGACTTGCTCTTGTTCCACTAAGTCCAGCAAGAGATCCGTAATAACTTCAGCATTAACCGTATCAAGATTGCCCGTTGGTTCATCCATTAACAAGCAAGAGGGTTTGTTGGATAAAGATCTTGCTATTGCTACTCGCTGTCTTTCTCCACCTGAAAGCTCACCAGGTCTATTTGAGTCTTTGTTGTTAAGCTGAACTTTTTCTAATAATTCTGATGCCCTGTTCATCGCTTGATCTTTGTTTATACCCGACATCATCATTGGTAGAGCAATATTTTCTTGAGAGCTTAATTCTGGCAGCAAATGATGAAATTGATAGACAAAACCTATTTCTTTATTTCTTAAAGTAGCTCTTGAATCAGAATTCAATGTGCTGAAATCTAAATCTAAAAAACACACTTCACCGCTAGTGGCGGTATCAACTCCTGCCAATATGTTTAAGAGTGTTGTTTTACCGCAACCTGATGGACCTACAAGACCTAGAGTTGATCCCTTGTCCAAAGTTAGATTCAAGTTTTGTATAACTTCCACATCATTAACTGGCTGACGATATACCTTATTAACATTTTTACAGCTATACAAAAGATTACTCATATTTCAGCACCTCTGCTGGTTCTACTTTAGAAGCAATTGTAGCTGGATAAATACTGCTTATTATCGTTAGTAATAATGAGCCTGTGCATATGAAGAATATCCAAGCAGGACGAATATCAACAGGAAAATAGTCAATGAAATAAACTTCTAAAAACTTAACACCGAATGTGTATTCCAATAAACCAATAATTGACCCAAGATTGTATGTAATTAATAAACCGATCAACAGGCCGCTCAACGTCCCAAAAATTCCTATTAACGATCCAAAATAGATAAATATCTTTTGAATAAAGCGTCTAGTGCCCCCCAAAGTAACAAGTACTGCTATTTGTGCCCTCTTCTCATTTATGATCATTACCAGCATTGAAACTACATTAAAAATAGCCACAAGAACTATGAAAGTGAGTAATAAGGAAATTAGAAATTTTTCATTTTTTATGGCTTTAAACAAGGTACCGTAAGACCTAGTCCAGTCATCTGCTCCCACGTTTATGTTTAAAGAATTTTGAATTCTAAAAAGATCTTTGTATATTTCAGTGGGAGCCATAAAAAGGTCAGAATATCGAACTCTAATACCATGTACTGAATTGTTCATTCTCAAGAGTTTCGAAGCGTTTTTGATGTTCAAGTAAACAAAAGATTCATCCATTTCTGGAGCGCCCAGACTAAAAATTCCTGAAACGGTAAACTGCCTTGTCCTCGGTAAAATACCAGCGAGTCCTAGATTGGTGTCTGGAACAAGTACATTAACCTTATCTCCTAGCCTCAATCCTAGTTGTACAGCTAAGATGTCTCCCATCAAAAGATTGTACCCATCATCGCTTAAGCTATCCCAAGTACCATCAATCATTTGTTCAGAAACTATTGAAATAGAGGGTTCTTCAGAAGGATTCACTCCGTAAATATAAACACCTTTTAAAGATGAACCTGAACTAACCAACCCTTGAGTTTCTATATACGGCGCAGCACCAACTATTTTTTTATTCTCGTATAGTGTGTTTACAATTTCATCAATATCATCATTACTAATATTTCCTTCTATAGACGCGTGCGGGATGGCTTGTAGTATTCTTGTTTGGAGTTCTTTTTCAAAGCCGTTCATTACAGAGGTGACTATAATTAAAACCGCAACTCCAATGGCAATTCCTGCGAATGCCATTTTAGAGATAATGGACACGAAGCCACTTCTCTTACTTCTAAAGTAACGAAGGGCTATTAATAGACTTACATTATTCATTAGAATTCTAAGCCTGAAAATATATTCCTAAAAAGATTTAAGCAGAAGGTTTTTCTTCTTTCTTCTTATATGGAGGAACCAGACCTGCAATGGACATTAAATTGAATCTTGATTGGGTATAAGTGGACTTTGCATGACTAAATTCTTTAAATCCATCGTGTCCATGGTATGAACCCATTCCACTTGGCCCCACTCCACCGAAAGGAAGATCTTCCATTTGTATATGGGAAATAACGTCATTGACAGTAACACCACCAGAGGTTGTGCTGTTTATGACATAATCTTGTTCTTTTGTATCTTTACCAAAATAATACAATCCAAGCGGCCTGTCTTTAGAATTTATATAATCAACTGTCTCAGATACCTTTGAATACGTTTTAACAGGAAGCACGGGTCCAAATATCTCTTCTTGCATTATTTGCATATCGTCTGTGGGATTAAGAACAATAGTTGGTGGAATCTTGTGATGTTGTTGTTGAGAAAAATCTTCTTCTGCGGGGTTGATCTCTACAACTTTTGCCCCTTTTTGTTTAGCGTCTTCTAAGTAACCTTGAATCCTGTCGTAATGTTTTTGATTGATTATGGAAGTGTAATCTGAGTTTTCCTTCATCTCTGGATACATTTCAGACGTTACAGAAACAGCAGCCTCAACAAACTCATTTAGTTTCTCTTCTGGTACCAATGCATAATCTGGAGCTAAACATATCTGACCGGCATTCATGGTTTTTCCTTGCATGACTCTCTTAGCTACATCTTCGATATTAGAGTTTTTACCAACCACCACAGGGGACTTTCCTCCAAGTTCCAATGTCAAAGGAACTAAATTTTCAGCCGCCGCTCTCATGACATGCTTCGCTATAGCCGTTCCACCTGTAAATACCATGTGATCAAAAGCTAAGGCGCTAAAAGAGGCACCAACTTCAGGATCGCCGGTAAAGACTGCAATTTCAGATTCATCAAAGTATTCATTAATCATCTTCTTCATGAGATCTGAAGAAGAAGGAGTGAGTTCTGAAGGCTTAAGCATAACCCTGTTACCAGCTGCAATAATGCCTGCCAAAGGAGCTAATGCTAAATTTACAGGGAAGTTCCATGGACTGATGACGCCAACTACTCCTTTGGGTTGATAATTAATTAACGCTTTTGCACCCGTAAAAAATAAGAATGCTCCTGTCCCGGGGATGCCCAAAGAAGCTTTACGTTTTTCTGGTTTCATCCATTTTTTTAAGCTTTTCTTAGCATGCACCATCGGTCCTATTACTGAGTCTACTTCTGTAACAGAGCTCATGACGGGATCTCTGTTTCCAAAGTCATCTTGCATGGATTGTACAATCTCTTTTTTATAGGCCGTAACCATTGCTATGCACCTATCCAATCTGTCTAACCTCAAAGCTGCACTAGGAGCGCCTTCAGTAATGTTTAGTTGTTTTTGTAATTTCAATACTCTGTTCATTTCATTTGTTGTTGTATCCATTGTGCTCTCCTAAGTTTTCTTAACCGTAATTTAGATTTGTTTAGACGGACCTTTTAGCCTTATCTTTCTCATTTGTGCTTTTAATAGAATCTCTTAAAGCTTCCCAATCCTCATCCTTTAAAGATGCCAACTGTCTATAAAAAGTACCACCTGTAAGGTATTCAGCTCCATCTATAGCTATCGTCTGTCCGTTTAAGTAATTACACCCATCAGACATGAGAAAAGTTGCTAAGTTCCCTAATTCTTCCATCTCACCAACTCTACCCATGGGATTTTGGCTGTAGGCACCACTAGAGTCAGAAGCAGCTTCGTTCGGGTCTTGATTAGGAGACAGTCTTGCCCAAGCTCCTTCTGTAGGAAAAGGACCAGGAGCTATAGCATTAATTCGGACGCCCGTTTTTCCCCATTCCGTGGCAAGGGATTGCGTCATTGAATGTATGCCACTTTTGGACATGGCTGAGGGCACAGTGAAGGCCGATCCAGTCCAAACCCAAGTTGCTAATATAGAAATGATATTGCCTGGTCGTTCAAGCTCCAGCCATCTTTTTCCTACGGCATGAGTTACATAAAAAGTTCCGTGAAAAACAATGCTGGCTATTGCGTCAAAACCCCTGTGAGAGAGGTCTTCTGTTCGAGATATAAAGTTACCTGCAGCATTATTAACAAGGCCATCTAAAGGCGCTTCTTCAAAGATTTCATTGATTACATTATCAACGTCTTGTGGGCCTCTTATGTCTAAGCCGTAGCATTTTACTGAACCGCCCTGCTCATCCATCAATTCTTTAGCAGTTTCTTCTAAAACGCCTACTCTACGTCCACATATTAAAACTTCGGCTCCGTACTTCAGAAAATATCTAGACATTTCTTTACCCAGTCCAGAACCTCCACCAGTAACTAGAATTCTTTTTCCTTTCAATAGATCTTCTTTAAACATCAATTCTCTCCTTTATTCATTCTTATTTTAAACCTACAAGAGTCAGATTATGACTCAGGAATAATAGACAATCATAACATTTATTAGCCCATATCCAGTGAATCCTCTATTGTTTTTGGAGGTCTCTCTCTGTAACCTTTTTTTCTTATCCATTGGTGCCTGGGATTAATGATTATAAAAGCAATCGCTAACGCCATTACAAATACACCTAAAATATATGGTGCATTGGGTGAGACGGTGTATAGAGGCATAGCAATAATAGGTGAAATAACATGCCCTATGGGTATGACCATCCCCAAAAATCCACTGGCTGCTCCTTGATTTTCTTTACCTACTGATAAAGATAAAGAGGAAGAAATACCGGGACCCAACATGCCTCCTCCGATACCATAAAAGAAAAGAGATGCGTATATCTGAGTTAAAGAAGTGCTTAAAGCGACACCCAATAAAGATAAACATAAAAATAATGCTCCCGACCTTATCAAAGAACCTGGTGATGTTTGGAGCCTATCAGCAATAACAAGCTGTCCTGTTAATATTCCTAATGCAGTTAGCATAAATCCCGCACTGGCTATAGCTATGTAGTTTTCAGAAAGAGGAACAATAACGTCTTGAAAGTAGAATGAAGACGTCTGCACAAGAGCGGCATTGCAAATTCCAAATGCAGCTGAGACGATAAGAAAAGGCCACACCCTTGGATCATATGTTTTTATAAAAATATGATCTTCAGGAAGTGTTTTAGTGCCCTTATAAGCTTTTTGCTTGGTTATTAGAATGACCACAATAAAAGCCATAAAAGCAAAAAGATAAAAAGGAGCCGTATAAG
>JGI26060J43896_10000237_pt1 | contig 19943 bp, 21 predicted proteins | sample MarorgKNORR_S2LV_6_FD_43896 | JGI IMG/M metagenome (IMG submission 43896) | reverse complement strand
AATAAAGTTATATACCGAATTATATCAACTACTTGAGTGATCCGTTATCGGAATATAGGAACTATAATGAATTTTAAGATTAATAAGTTAAATCGACTCGCACTTGCCGTATCGTTGGCGAGTCTCGCTATGCCTGCGCTAGGTCAAAATGAGGCTGATGAAACAAATATCCAAACAATAAGGATAATCGGGACTCAACAGGATGCTCGCAGCCTGTCTGGGTTTGGTAACGTAATTACGCAGGAAGATTTGGAAGTCTTTGAATATACTGATATTCATAAAATCCTTTCGTCTGTCCCCGGTGTCAATTTTCGACCGGAGGAAGGCTACGGTTTACGCCCTAATATAAGTATTCGAGGCACTTATGCGGATCGGTCTGGCAAAATAACGCTTATGGAGGATGGTGTATTGATTGCACCAGCGCCATATGCCGCTTCCTCTGCGTATTACTTTCCAACTACTGGCCGCCTGGCCGGTGTAGAGGTACTGAAAGGTTCAGCGGCAATAGCCAATGGCCCATATACCATAGGCGGTGCTATCAACATGTTAAGCACTCCGATACCCGAGAGTTCGCAAGGTTTCGTGAATCAGGAAATGGGTCAAGATGGAACTTTTAGGACACATGCTACATATGGTACGTCAGCGGAAAACTATGGTTTTCTCTTAGAAGCTCACATTTGGGAAACTGATGGTTTCGATAGCATCCAAGATGAAAGTGGAGATACAGGCTTTCGAAAGGATGATTATATAGCGAAATTCCGGCTAAACAGTGATCGCGGGTCAGATATTTATCAAGAATTAAACTTTAAATATCAATGGTCAGAAGAAGAGTCAGATCAATCATATGTCGGTTTATCTAACGCTTCTTTCAAAGCGGATCCTCATAAGCGGTATGGGCTATCAAAGTATGACAACATGGATAATGACCATGAGACACTGTCGCTTAACTACTTGTTAGATATTGGTAGCTTTGAAGTTAGCATGACAGCCTATCAGAATGATTTTGCTCGCAATTGGTTTAAAGTTGATAAAATTGACAACCTAAAAGTTTACGGCCTTGGTAATGGGATTAATGACATTATCGGAGCAGCTAACTCGGGGAGCGCTGATGCGACGGCAATACTTAATGGGGACAACGCAAAGGCAGTGCAAATTAAGCTTAAAAATAACAATAGGGTATACGAATCTGAAGGAATCGACTTAAAGGGAAGTTGGAGCAATGAAATGCACAATGTCACAGTCGGATATCGTGAGACAGAAGATAGCGAAGATCGAATGCAGTGGTATGCCACAGCAGACTGGACGGGTGGAAAAATGGGTACTCTTACAGAGGGATCTATGCCGGGATATTCTTCGAATAACCGTCTGACGACGGCTGAAGCATCAGCGTTCTATATTAATGATGTTATTTCACTTGGAGACTTAACTTTAAACCTAGGCTATCGTTCGGAGGAGTGGGAGATAGAACAAAAACGCTATATTGATACCCAGAGAAGTGCCGTCAATACTGCGAAAGGTTACCCAAAAACTCTTTCAGATGAAGACGCCAGTATGTTCGGGCTTGGAGCTACTTATGCTTTAGGCGATAGCATATTGCTTTACGCTGGATTTAATGAAGGGTTTACACCAACATCTGGTGGAGCTGACCCAGAGGAGGCTGAAAGCACCGAGCTTGGTATTAGGTACTCCTCCGGGTCTTCATTCGTGGATTTTGGTTATTTTAGTACTGATTATCAGAATATGTTTGGAAGCTGTACAGCTTCTGGTGGTGCGGTAGGCGATTGTGAGATTGGAGACACATTTAATGCAGGAGAGGCTGATATAGACGGTTTTGAGCTTCTCGCGCAAACAGTCATCGAATCTGGAGGCATGACATTTCCACTCAGGTTGAGCTATACAAAAACTGATGCTGAATTCAAAAATACATTCTCTAGTTCTTTTTGGGGGAATGTTGTCTCAGGAATGTCTATCCCGGACCTTCCTGACACCCAGCTTGCTTTAAGCGCTGGATTTGATACCGGTACAGGTTGGTCAGGGGCAGCAACATTCTATGCCTTTGGTGACACGTGTTCTGTAGCAGACTGTNCCGCTGGCACGACNGTAGATAACTACGGCCAGTTCGACCTTTCTTTAACAAGAGAAGTTAACGAAAATGCCGACGTTTACCTTGTTGTAACAAACGTATCGGATGACGAGGATATAGTTGCGAGAGCACCCAAGAATGGTGCGCGGGCCCAAGCTCCAAGGGTTGCAATGGTTGGGGTTCGATTTAGATTCTAAAACGATTTCTAAGTCGTCAGTAAAAAACGCCGGTAGTTAATAGCATGCCGGCGTTTTTTTATTTATGTTTATTTTCCGACTAAAAATTTTTCAAGCATGATGGTTTAGGTTTTTAGTGTTTAGCTCGAGAAATCTTCGTTCTGGGTACTTGCATCAGTCTATAGTTTAGAGATCTGTTTTTTCGATTAGGCCGAATGCGCATAATTTACGAATTATCGACTCGCCTTCTATCTTTGAAATATCAGAGAATGCTGAAATTGAGAACTTTTCACCTGACAAGGCTGCTTTTATACCCTTTAATGAGTTGGCTATGAAATGGAGGTCACCTCCACCTGCCACTACAATGACTTCTTTTCCATCAGACCTCACCAGCGCTTGCAAGTTAGCTCGCCGGACGAACCAATTGCTTTTATCTAAAGGCGACAACGCCAGATTAAGTTGGCCTCTATAATTCGGTCTCCTAAGTCTTAAAAAGCTTTCCTTAAAATATTCAAAAACTTCTTCAAAGTTAGCGCCCTCACTAAACTCATTAACGAGATCTTCAAAGTACTCTTTTGCATCTGCGGTATTAAAAATATCTTCTGCAAAGCCGGCAGGAAGGGCACGGCGAAACTTTGGGTTTCTTAAAGCGACCTCAGACATGGCCTCCAGCATTAAGTCGGCCCACTTATTTACAAGTAACCCTACCGTGATATGCAGTGAAGGCTCGTCGCCTATGGTGGTCGCATCATGCATGAGACCTCTAGGAATATAGACACAATCCCCTGCTTTTAGAATAAAGTCTTGCTCAAGAGCACCCGCTTCGTAAACACCAGACTTAAATCTTTCTCCACTATAGGGATTATCTATTGGCCTCTGGTATAGGTGCCATTTCTTTTTACCCGAAACTTGTACGATAAACACATCATGATCATCATAATGAGTGCTAAAGCCTTGGCTACTGGGGGGGGTCAAGTAAGCATTAGTTTGGACTTTGCAGGAGAGTTCTTTCTCTAGAGAGCGACAAAATTGGGCTAGTTTTTCATCAGCAAGGTGTAACTGCGGAAGTATAATTGTGGCCCCTTTTTGATAATGGTTAATCACCGCCCCTCTATCGATATTGCCATTTTTGAATGTGTAAAAAGAGCGATCTATTGGGGGTTCTTTTCTAGCCATTTGCACCGAAGTTGGCGGTAATTCGGTGGTTGCAATAATCTCATCGATTCTATCTACCGACAGTAGCCCATCAAAACGGTCTGCTTCATTATGCTCGCAATATAGTGCGCGCTGTTCATGATAGTTGGAAAAAAAATCTTCGGCAGAAGTCCCTCTAATTAAGTAAGAAAGGGTATCCTGGTCCCATCTTTCGTGTCCCATGCTTCTGAGGCTCAGCCTCGACCCGATTGGTCGCTAGAATCAGAATCACTGCTAGAGCGACTCGATTGGTCGCTAGAATCAGAATCACTGCTAGAGCGACTCGATTGGTCGCTAGAATCAGAATCACTGCTAGAACGACTAGATTGGTCGCTAGAATCAGAATCACTGCTAGAGCGACCGGATTGATCGCTGGAATCAGAATCACTGTTAGAGCGACTCGACTGGTCGCTGGAATCAGAGTCACCTGATTGGTTATTGGAATTAGCTTCACTAGTGTCTGATCCTTCGCTAGAGTCAGATTCATTGGAAGGACGACCCGATTGATCACTACTATCCGACCCTTCGCCAGAGTCTGATCCATTATTAGCGCGTCCTGACCTATCGCTGCTATCTGATTCCTCTGTTGAATCAGGTTCATTAGAAGAACGCTCGGACTCATCACTGGAATCGGAATCACTGGCAGATCGACCTGATTGATCGCTACTATCAGCCCCTTCTGTTGAGTCAGAATCTGAGCCTTCTTGTGCTAGAGAATTAGGACTATGAATCGATGAAACTAGTCCCAGAAATGAGCTCGTTGAGAAGACTACAGCACTAGTTATGGTACCTAGAAAAGATCTACGTGTTAGTTTGTTCTCTGACATTGACTGGATCCTGCTTAATATTAATGATTATCATTCTTATCTAATCATAAATTAACTACAGTCACCTTGTCCAAAGAATTCTTCGTTTCAATACACTCACTATATGAGTTATTAGCATGTTTTTTAGACATTTCACTGCGCGTTACAAAGCCAAAGTTGGGTATAATGCTATTTGTATAATTTGCCTAAATTCCAACTTACCGTATTTTCCTTAATGTCTCTGACCGAAACGATGAGGGGTTCGTGTATCTGGCTAGGAACCGGAAGTTTGAATTCCTTTTCTTCATCTTCGTCCAATTCTAGACTAAAGGAAACGTTTCCTTGAAGATCAGCACTGATTAAATAAACACCTGCAGTAGATGACCAAATCCTAGCATCTATAGATGTGCCACTTCGAATATCACCTCTGGTATCGAACTCTATTTCCGTTTCACTTAAAATCCTATGTCCGTGATAAGTCCACCCACCAGAGCTAATAGTGAGTACCCCTAGATTCTTGAGAGAGAGGTATATAGCGACTAGAATAAGTCCGATATTCGGCCATCGCCAATACCCTATAGAATTCCACCAAAACAAAACTAATTTTTTCATGAAAATTGGATATCTTCTTCACTTTCTGAATCGTTATTGATCTTCCGACCCTTGCTTGACAGTGCGATTTTGCCAAGACGGGCTCCATAAATCATAAATCCCGTGATAGATAGTGCTGTCATAAAGATGCCTAAGAAAAACCATATTATTTTCGTGGTAAGTCCGCCAAAATAACCGAAATGTAAAGGATCGGCTGCTTCAGAAATTCGATTGTGTAGTCCTAATTCTTCGCCTCTGTAACTGCCTAGCACTTTAAGATTCAGCGAATCTATATAAACTGAATTAGCCCGAGGTCTCACAAAATTAGCTGTTAAATCACCTTCTATTATAATAGTTTCTCCTAGACTTATTCTTCGGATTTGCAAGCCCGGCAATTCGATTAAGGCAAGCTCTACTGCTTGGTCTAAATCATTACCCGAAAAATTTGGAGGAAGATCTGAAGAACCACCCCGCGCATAAGCAGCTGGTGCAGGGAAGGGCGGGGCGCTACCGCCAAGCTCTTCAACAAAATACCAAATACTAGTTATTATGATAAGTGCTACAAACCAGCTCCCCCATAGTCCTATGAGACGATGTAAATCGCCTAGCCAGATCCGTGCTTTTAATTCAAAACGTGGGCGCTTGAATATGCCCTTCCAGAATTTTTTATAAATAAAAAACCCAGCAATTAAAGAAATTAATAGGGGAAAAGCCATAACAGTTACTATAGGAATGCCTATGTTATTAGGCATCATGAGGTGCCGATGTAGGTTACGAAGGAATCGCTGGACGTTATACCATTGAGTTACACCTGAAATTGTCCCGTCGGCAGGTTCGACCCAAATTCGCACAAGTTCATTCCATGGAGTATTCGCCACAACTTGTAAGGCAATATAGTCTTGAAGATATCGGCTCAAACTATCAAGTTCATATTTAGGGTAACTTTCACGCACCGCGTCAAAACCTGCTCCCCATGCTGCTTGTGCTGATGGTGTTGAATCGGGCGACCGCATTTCTGGCAAAAAGAGCCAATCGATTTCTGCAGAGAATACAGCGATGCTTCCCGTTAACAGAATAAAGGTCATTAGAAGGGAAAGTTTCAATCCAACCCAAGAGTGGATTGAATGCCAAAACTTAGCATTAGGTTGTTTATTCATTTACGGTATGTTTTTGTGACGGAGCAGTACTATAAAGCTAATACGAATGATTCTCAATATGATAGAAACCGAATTTGTTCCGGAATAGGCGGTTTCAAGCCGGGGTAAGGTTGAATTAAGTTAGAGTAATCTCAGTCGCGCTATTTCTAAGCTAATCGGTGCTAAGCTCTAGCTTGAGTGCTAGGTTACTTTCTATTTATATTAAAAGGCATAGATCAATCTTAGACTATGATCTCCTGTACGGAGGATAATCGGACGGGAATTAGCGCAAAAATATCTGTTAAAGTAAAACTATGTCTTTATCAACAAGCACGGACTAAAACTATTTATGAATAGTTTGCGACTTAATCTTTAAAGCCAGTATTCCGAGTAATCTATGGTTTTACCCATCGTTTGTTGGCCATATTTTTTAATGTCAAAGGCGCAGTAATGTCATTAAGGTAGAGGCTGACTAGATCTTTGTTGAACCTTTTCCTTTAGCTGTGAAAGAGCGAGCAGTTGACCGATAAAAAGTAAGACGATGGAGTCATAGATAACACGGAAACGGGGATTTCATGAGTCTTATTGATGAAGATGAAGCATTAATAGCTGCAGCTCTTAAAGGCTCTGCCTATGCCTGGGAAAAGCTCGTTAAACGTTATGAAAGCAAGATATATAACTATGGTATGCGCCTCACCGGTAATACCGCGGATGCTATGGACTTAATGCAGGAAGTTTTCCTCGGAGTTTATCGGAATTTACATAGATTTCGCGGAGATGCAAAGTTTAGTAGCTGGATATTTCGAATTGCACACAATAAAGCTATAGATATGAATCGTAGGAAACGATTAATGACCGCTTCAACGAGAGTCATTGATGGAGAAGAGAGTGACGTATTAGATTCGATATCAAGTGCTTCTAAATATGAACCCGATGCTTGCATTGGGGAGCAGCAAGAGAATGGGCAAGTCTTGAAGATGTTGAGCCAATTACCAATGGAACAACGCCTCATCGTGGAACTAAAAGTCTACCAATCTCAAACTTTTGAAGAGATTGCTGATATACAGGATATATCTGTAAACACAGCAAAAACTCGGTTCTATACTGCATTAAAAAAATTGAAAGTTGTTTCGGAGGAAAATCATGCCCTGTCCTAAGACCTCGCACCTACTCCAAGAATATTTTTCTGATGACTTAGCGCCATTGGCTGAAGAAGAATTAGAAAAACATTTAGCGCAATGTGCTGACTGTAATATTGAATTGGAAGCCTTATTAACGTCACAAATTAGTTTGCAACAGTGGCAAGATCTGCAAGCTCCTCATTGGGATCGCGGTCTGGAATTATTTAAGCGAGAACATAGGTCACAATCTCATCAAATAGGCTTCTGGAATCGCTGGCAATGGCTACCAACGGCGGCTTCTTTTGCCATGCTAGCCATAATGGTATTTGGCGTTTCAATCGCTTCAAGCGAGTCGGGTTTCTCTATTAGTTTTGGTGGAGATGATGAAATCATGGAGAGCGTGCAAGAGCTATTTGACCAGCTCCAACAAACTCAGCGGCGCGAAATGACTGATCTTGTGGCCAGAGTTGCTTCTAGGCAAGATAGCAACAACCTTCAACTATTACAGGCTGTAGTGGACCAAACCCAACAAGCCACTGCGGAGAACATGGATCGAGTCTATGCTTACTTTGAGCAGCAACGGCTGATCGATCTGCAGGATATGCGAGTAGGCTATCAACAGCTTGTAGATAGTGATTATGAAACGATACGGTCACTCGAACAACTGGCTCAATTTGTCAGCTACGAAAGTGAAGTGAGATAGAAAACTGTGATGCTGATTAATCAACCTCGTCTTTGTAATAGCAATGCAGTTTCTTCCTTGCTTGCTATCATGTTGTTATTTGTTGTGTTACCGCTTTCAGCACAGGAAATTCAAATCCGAGATTTGCAGCGAAACATTGAGATCTTTTCCGGAGCACTGGAAGAAGCTTTGGATTTAAATCAGGATTCGGGTTTGTTTGGCATGAGTCTTGGCGGAGTTGAAAGTACCTATCTCTATGGCCAAGGTGTTGTAATTGAGGTTCGCTCTCCTTTGGCAAGCCGCCGCAATATCATGGGTTTGGCGTCTATAAACTCAGCCTTACAATCCCTACAACCTCGGGGTAATCCGTTCGAGCGTCTTCGCCAACTTTCAATGCCTATTCAAAATACTCTGGCTATGCCTGTGGCGGGAGCCAATAGTGAGGCCGATGGCTTTTATCGACAAATGATGGAGCGGATATCGCATGTGGATTATTCATTAATGGTAAATTCGGCTATACACCAGGCCTCGGAGGCGGCGCGCTCTTTGCGTTCTCTAGGCTCAGTGGACGATTCAGGTTATGAGGATATGCGTTCGGATTTAGATGATTTGCGCGATCAGATGCAATCGAGCATGGGAGAGTTACGCGAAATCGAAGCCAATATACTTCGGCTGTCTAACCAGACTGCGGGAGATCAGACCAGTGATGTCGTGGCTGCTGACCAAAGTTTGGAATTACAAACTCGTCTTGATGAATTGATTATTAAGATCGAACCTCTCAAAGATCAGGCCGTTGCCAAAGCAGAAGAATTTCGTCAGCGCAGCGAAGAAGCTGAGCGCGTCTATGCCGCTCGCTGGCAAGAAGATGTCATAGCTTTTGAATCGAGCCTGTATACTGCTATGTGTGATTATGGTTCTGTCCTGAGAGAGCTATCCATTGAGGAGAACATCTCGGTGATTCTCACAGGTTTAGGAAGTGAATCTGCTGGAGGTCGCCGTAGAGACAAAGTTCATGTCTTTGCTAAATCTGATGTACTGCAATGTCAGTCAGGTGATGTTGGCGCAGCAACCTTACAACAGCAATCAATCCAATATAGTTATTAGTTCAAGCAACACATTAGAATGGCGCTGCTATAATATTTACATCGCTGGTGAGGACTTCTTTTGCCGTTCGGAAAGGTCCTTATTGCCATGAATTTCAGAGTCGAACAGCCACTGCTAGCGCTAACAGTAATGTTGAATGCCTAAATTGCTGATGAAGCGCTCGAAAATGTTACTAATGCAATTATCCAGAGCTTGTTCATGGTATATCTCCGAATTTATTACACAGTTCATAGTTTTTTCTTCTGCGATGCCTAGGTTAGTCCTCTAAAAGTTAGCTTGGGCTTAACGAGTTAAAAAAAGAGATTTGCTATTAAGCTAATTTGGGCTTGGTCTTAAGCCGGAATATCTTATAAAATACGTTGGTAGCGGGTTTTGGGGCTTGTAGGTCTCTTCAGCCCTGCTAATAAGCCGTTTAGCCACAGAGTGAGTAGCTCTCGATCGTTTTGCGAAAAAGCACTTAAGAAAAGCGTTGTAAAAGTCCGAGACATCAAAAGCTGTATTTGAGGAGATAAAGATGGACTGTCCGAAGTGTAATTCAGAAATGCAAGAACTTAAGATCGAGATCTTGCATGGTCAAGTAATTATTGATAAGTGCGATAGCTGCAAAGGTCTTTGGTTCGATAATGGTGAAGCGGAACAACTTAAAGGCGACTGGATGGCAGATTTTGCCGATAGCGGCGATCCAGTAGTTGGTAAGACCTATAATAGAGTGCGGGATATTCAATGCCCCCGTTGTAGCAAGCCAATGGTAAAGCTTAACGATTCGAAGCAATCCCATTTGGAATATGAGGCTTGCTCAGAACATGGGATGTTTATGGATGCGGGCGAGTTCACTGACTACAAACATGAAACTCTATTGGACATTTTTAGAGATGCAGTCGCATCACTTAAGCGGCGTTAATAAAGACCGTTAGATCGTTTTTCAAGGTTTTTACTTTAAGAAACAGATGTTAAGAAATTGAAGAATGCCATCGGGGATGAAACCAGATGGCATTTTTTTTTGTTTCAGGATTAAAGCTCGCTATTCTGCCAAGATCCATCCAATGTGCTGCGCTGTCATGAAAGTCTGAGCCAAGAGATGCGTAGAGAGAGTAGGATTTAGTCAGTTCTGTTAATCGCTGCTGAGTATGGGGGTCGATATTCGAGTAAATAACCTCTAGTGCCCCGCCTCCGCAGTCAGCAAAATCAGCTACCAAGCTCTCGAGTTTTGATTTTGAGAGAGGGTAACGCCCAGGATGGGCAAGTACCGCAATGCCACCGGCTGTATTAATTGTAGTAACAGCTTCACTCAGAGAGCACCATTCACTGGCGACGTAACAGCGGCCTTTCTTGCCCAGAAAATTCTTAAAAGCCTTCTGGCGATTCTTGCAAATACCTTTTTCTACTAAAAAATCTGCGACATGACTGCGAGTGTAGGAAACGCAGGGAAGCGTATCGAGGTATTGGATTAAACCAGAGTGTCCTAACTCAACGAGTCGCTGATCAATCTTGGCGACACGATTCTTCCTTTTTGCTTGCTGAGCGGTGAGCAACTGATTCAGCTTATTCTGTTCTAAATCAAAATCTAAGCCGACAACGTGAATTTCTTTACTGTTCCAATCACAAGATATTTCAACTCCAGTGATTAGTGTAAGTTCGAATTTTGCATTCTTCAATTCTTTTAAAGCCGTTGTGCAATCATGATCGGTAATCGCTAAATGGGTTATCTGATTATCTTCTGCTCGAAGTAATAGCTGAGCAGGTGATAGTTTGCCGTCAGAGTAATAACTATGGCTGTGTAAATCCGCTTTCATGGATTCTGGCTCTGTTGTTTCTCATGAGATTAATGGTGTGCTAGCTATATTGATTAACATTTCTTAAAGATGCAATAAGCAAAGTCATCGCAGGGTCTTTAGATATAACAGATGGGCTGGTTGCAGTCTGATTTCATTCAGATTACGAAAGGAAGATGATGCTAATCCGCGCTAAGTCTGCGGCCCATGTGCATTATTTAGAGTAACCTATAGAGGCTATGGAAGAGTGATATTGCGCGTCCTTTTTTGACCAGATTCGCAAAGAATAGCTCGAATAGTTTTAGGTCAAAATTAATATCTAACCTACTAATGATTCATACTCAAGCATTAGAATGAAGCCTTAACACAAGGTCAGGGATTTAATAAAGTAATAGATACTAATGACGAGGTTTAATCCGATCGATAATGGTGCTTGTATTTCAAGCGATGCTAGTCAGCTTATTCATGGGTGCATGTATTGTGTTGACCAATTACCAAGAATGATTTCACAATCGATCTATGTAAATAGCAGCGAAAATTCATCTTCTGTTGGCGCTCATATCCGCTATATTCTAGATAGATATCAAAGTTTTTTTACTGACATTCCCGAAGGGGTAATTAACTACAATTTTCGAAAGCAGGACAAGTCAATTGAGTCTAATCTCGAAGCTGCTAATTTTGCTTTGAGCTCTTTGAGCTCTTTGAGCAGGCGAATTGAGGCTTTAGATCTGGCTGAGAATTTGGGCCGGGCGGTCACTGTTTGTGAGTCTTTACATCATGAGAGACCTTCTATGTCTATTCCAAGTACAGTAGATCGAGAGTTAATGGAGTTAGTAAATCACAGTATCCATCACCTAGCCATTATTGCTCTATTGGTCAAACCCTTTGGTTTCACTGTGGGAAGTGACTTTGGCAAGGCACCTTCAACTATTGTCTATGAGCGTTCCTAAATTGATCCAGATTGTATTAGCTAAATTGAATTAAATACCTTCACAAAGCTTCAGTTTTTACTTTGCAAATACGCGACAAAGACCGGAATTGCTGACTCAAGAGGGTTCTTTAATACTTGACTATTTTACTTAGGTATTCGATAATCGCTCCCAATGGTCGCTAAGTCGTCCTGGCTTAGTCGTTACTATTTAATATCTAATTGGATAGATATTTCTATGCGTTTAACTACCAAAGGCAGATACGCAGCAACCGCAATGTTGGATCTGGCTCTTCATAAGAATCAGGGGCCAATTAGCCTTGCTGACATCTCGCAGCGCCAGGCTATTTCGCTATCTTATTTAGAGCAACTCTTTGCCAAATTGCGCAAGAGCGGGCTCGTGAGTAGTGTGCGAGGACCTGGGGGTGGCTACGAGCTGGAGCGGTCTGCTGCATCAACCTATATTGCTGAAATCATTGATGCTGTGAATGAATCTGTAGATACGACTAAATGTCAGGGCGCAGGAGATTGCCAAGGAGGTGAAACTTGCCTGACTCATTATCTTTGGGAAGACTTAAGCGAACAAATACACGCATTTCTTGGGGGAATAAGCCTGGCTGATTTAGTTGCTAAGAGCGAAGTTAAACGAATAGCAGAGCATCAAGACCGGAAACAATTCATCGCGACCGAAAGCATTAATGAAATCGGTGATATCAACGATCGAGAGCGGGCAGACGGTTTGCGTTTTTCAGCGAGTAGTCTTTAGATCAAACTAAAATTTAAACAGCATGTTAAGAATGCAGTAGCAGCGGAGTAGAAAATGCAATTTCCTATTTATCTCGATTATTCAGCGACCACTCCCGTGGATCCTCGTGTCGCTGAGAAAATGTCAGAGTGTTTAACTTTGGAGGCAAATTTTGGTAATCCAGCTTCTCGCTCACATATGTTCGGCTGGAAGGCTGAAGAAGCAGTAGAAACAGCAAGGCGTCAGGTTGCTGATTTGATTAATGCAGATCCGAGAGAAATTGTGTGGACGTCGGGAGCCACAGAGGCCAATAATCTGGGGATCAAGGGTGCGGCTCATTTTTATGTAAAGAAAGGCAAGCATATAATAACTTCGAAGATTGAGCATAAGGCGGTCCTCGATAGTTGTCGTCAGTTAGAAAGGGAAGGTTTTGAAGTTACTTATCTCGACCCAGGTAGCGATGGACTAATTTCCGCAGATACAGTAGCTGCTACGATTAGACCAGACACAACTCTGGTCTCTCTAATGCATGTGAATAATGAAATTGGAGTGGTTAATGATATAGCTGCTATCGGTAAAATCACTCGAGAAAAAGGTGTGATTTTTCATGTTGATGCGGCACAAAGTACTGGAAAATTAGAAATTAATCTTGAAACTATGCAAGTAGATTTAATGTCTTTGACTGCACATAAGATCTACGGCCCCAAGGGTATAGGTGCGCTTTTTGTCAGGCGTAAGCCGAGAGTGCGTATCGAGCCGCAAATGCATGGCGGTGGACATGAGCGTGGAATGCGCTCAGGTACTCTAGCAACACATCAAATCGTAGGCATGGGCGAAGCCTTCCGACTAGCCAAAGAAGAAATGAAAGTAGACAACGAAAAGTTGCTTGTACTACGAGACAGAATGCTCGCTGGGTTTGATGATATCGAAGAAGTGTATCTCAATGGAGATATCAAGCAACGAGTTGCTGGCAATCTGAACGTAAGTTTTAATTTCGTGGAAGGTGAATCATTAATGATGGCGCTGCGTGATTTGGCGGTATCTTCTGGCTCTGCCTGCACTTCGGCTAGTTTGGAACCTTCCTATGTATTACGTGCGCTCGGTCTAAATGATGAGTTAGCACATAGTTCGTTGCGCATCTCAATCGGTAGGTTTACTACTGAAGAAGAAATTGATTACGCTGTAGAAAAAATTCATGAGGCCGTCGCTAAACTCAGAGATTTATCACCTCTTTGGGATATGTTTAAAGACGGTGTCGACCTAGAACAAGTTCAATGGGCTGCCCACTAGGCAGGAGAGGCTAAAATGGCATATTCAGATAAAGTATTAGATCACTATGAGAATCCACGTAATGTTGGCAAGATGGACGATGATGACGTAAACGTAGGTACCGGAATGGTAGGTGCTCCGGCATGTGGAGATGTGATGCGATTGCAAATCAAGGTAGATGACAATGGTGTAATAGAAGACGCCAAATTTAAAACTTATGGCTGTGGATCGGCGATTGCATCCAGCTCACTATTAACTGAGTGGGTTAAAGGTAGGTCTTTGGAAGAAGCGACTCAAATTAAGAATAAGGACATTGCCGACGAATTGGGATTACCGCCAGTAAAAATTCATTGTTCAGTCCTTGCTGAAGATGCAATCAAAGCTGCTATCGAAGATGTAAAACAAAAGCGTGAAGGGATCAGCTAGAATTTGTAAATTGATCTAGTTAAGTGCTAGAAGGATTATTTCGGAAAGATGTCTATATCAATCACAGAGGCTGCGGCGAAACATGTCTCCGGGCAGCTTTTAAGCAGAGGGCATGGGCTGGGTATTAGAGTTGGTGTTACTACCACTGGTTGCTCCGGTATGGCCTATGTCTTGGAATTTGTTGACAGCCTGGAAGTTGGTGATTCTGTATTTGAAGAGCAGGGTATCAAAATCATCGTTGATCCGAAGAGCCTAGTTTATATTGATGGGACGCAAATGGATTTTGTAAAAGAGGGCGTCAATGAAGGTTTCGAATTTCGGAATCCAAACGTGAAAGGGGAATGCGGTTGCGGAGAAAGTTTTAGCGTTTAAAGATAATATAATCAAAATCTTACATTCACTTGGCTTACTATAAATACTTTCCCGCGTCATGATTAGGTAGTGAGCTGTGTTTCTAAATACTTTCAACTAGCAGCATCTAGCTGTATCGATTTTTCATAAGTGCAAAAAATCAATAAAAATTATTTTCAGCTGTTCAGTATCCCTGAAATTTATCACCTTGATATAGATTTGCTAGGGGAGAATTATCGCGGAATGCAAGTCGAAATGCATCCGGATAGGTTTGTTAATGCATCTGAAGAAAAAAAGATGTGGTCAGTTCAGCGAAGTAGTTTGCTCAATCAAGCCTATGACACCTTGAAGGACCCGTTGAAACGGGCTGCCTATATGTTGGAGCGCCAAGGTATGAATATTGAACAAGTTAGCCAACATGACTTAGGAATGGATTTGCTTATGGAGCAAATGGTGTTGAGAGAATCCCTCGATGAGCTGCCCAAAAATGAAACGGCTCTGGATGCATTGAGCCGATTAAAGAAAGAGGTGTCGGGCAAATTGAAATCGAGAGAAAAGTCTTTTTCTAGCATGCTCTTAGATAGTGAGTTCGCAACGGCGAAAAAAATCTTTCATGAAATGCAGTTCCTGAAAAAACTATTGTTAGAAATTAATCAAGGCGAAGAGCAACGGCTTGGATATTAGGCTTACAATAATCTGTCCCTAAGCTAAATATTCAGTGAAATTACTAAGGACATAGCAATAATTAATAGGTCCCTATGGCGTTACTGCAAATATCAGAACCAGGTAGCAAGCCGGCAAAACCTCTCCACCGTCTAGCTGTAGGTATCGATTTGGGTACTACTAATTCGCTGGTAGCGGCTAGTAGCACTGAAGCTATTCAGACCCTAGCTGATGATGAAGGCTGTCATTTACTTCCCTCTGTAGTGCACTATTCAGCCGGTGCAGAGCCAATAGTCGGACAGGGCGCGCTGGATAAGCTCACTATAGATCCAGCTAATACAATTATTTCTGCGAAAAGAATGTTGGGCAAAAACCTACTAGATATTCAGGCAGATGGCGATGCCAACAGAGCTGTTACTTCTCTTTATCAATTTGATCAAAGCAGCAGAGATAGCGTTCCGCAAATCTTAACCACAGCAGGATTAAAGAGTCCTGTACAAATATCTGCGGATATCTTGGGCACTTTGGCATCACGAGCAGAATCAGTGCTGAAGGGTAAATTAGAAGGTGTGGTAATAACAGTGCCTGCCTATTTCAATGATGCCCAGCGACAGCAAACTAAAGAAGCTGCAAAGCTGGCAGGACTAAACGTCTTGAGGCTTTTAAATGAGCCCACGGCTGCAGCTGTGGCTTACGGTTTAGATACAAATGATCAAGGGCGAATAATTATATTCGATCTTGGAGGTGGCACTTTTGATGTATCACTGCTTAGTCTCCAGCGCGGAGTGTTTGAAGTGTTGTCAACCGGCGGTGATACCAATCTAGGCGGCGATGATTTCGATAGAGTAATCATGGATTGGATTTGCAGCGAAGCCGGTCTAGATCAAATAACCGGCTCCAACTCCTTTGCTCGGCTGCGAAACGCTGCAATTGCTGCTAAACATAGCCTGACCGAAGCAGACATAGTTGAAATTAATTTTGAAAATTGGCAAGGCGCCTTAAGCCGTGCAAAATTTATTGAGTTAAGCGCTGATTTGGTTAAACGTATGATCAATACTTGCCGTCGTGTAATTAGAGATGCTTCGATAAATGTTGATGAGGTAGACAACATTGTTTTAGTTGGTGGCGCTACACGAATGTTAGTTATACGAGAGGCTGTTGCTGAGTTTTTTGGAAAACCAGCTCTAGCTGAAATCGATCCTGATAAAGTTGTTGCTATTGGCGCGGGCATACAGGCAGATGTATTGATTGGGAATAAGCCCGACAATGACTTTCTCCTGCTTGATGTTAACCCACTCTCTCTCGGAATCGAAACCATGGGTGAGTTGGTCGAAAAAATTATTCCTCGTAATACAACAATCCCTGTTGCCCGGGCCCAGGAATTTACTACTTTCAAAGAAGGACAGACGGCAATGTCTCTCCATGTTGTGCAAGGAGAGCGAGAATTAGTCTGTGATTGCCGGTCTCTTGCTAGATTTGAGTTGAGGGGGATACCTCCCATGGTAGCTGGGGCAGCTAAGATTCGAGTAAGTTTTCAGGTGGATGCCGATGGCTTGTTGAGTGTCAGCGCAGAAGAATTGAGTACTGGGGTGATTGCAGAAATTCAAGTAAAGCCGAGCTTTGGTTTAAACGCTGATGCAATTGAAGAAATGCTGCAATCTTCCCAGGAAAATGCGCTGGCTGATATGGAGGCGCGCTCCATAGGAGAAGCAAGACTAGATGCGCAACAACTTATTGATGCACTAGCTTCAGCGGTGGAAATTGATGGTGACCTGCTAGATCAAAGTGAATCTTTGCTTATTAAGACTGCTATCGAAAAACTAGAGCGCGCAAACAGGGAAGGGGATTCTTCTGAGATTCGAGTTTTAACAGAAGATTTGAATAGAGTGAGCGGAAATTTTGCGGCTCGTCGAATGGATCTTCACATCGGGGCAGCACTTCGGGGTGAATCTATCGACATGATTGAATCATCTTCGGACTGACTATCCAATACTTAGAACTTAGAATCCAGCTACAAGAATAGAGACGAGAAGTAATATGCCAAAACTTACCATTCTTCCGCATGAAGTTATTTGCCCCGAAGGAGCAATTGTTGAAGTCGAATCAGGGACTACCATTCTCAATGCTGCCTTGGCTCATAAGATTCACATCGAGCACGCCTGTGAGAAATCCTGCGCTTGTACTACCTGCCATGTCGTTGTGCGTGGGGGTTTCGATTCTCTCTTAGAAGCAGAAGAAAATGAGGAAGACTACCTCGATAAGGCCTGGGGTCTAGAACCGGAGTCGCGTCTTAGTTGTCAGGCTTTGGTATCGGAGGAGGACCTAATTATAGAAATTCCGAAATACACGATTAATATGGTATCGGAAGGCCATTAAGAGGTCATTAAGAATTCGTTGAGATGAAGGCCGCTAAAATGGCTTTAAGCGAGGAGAAATAGCTAAGGTGAAGTGGACTGATGTGTACGACATAGCAATGGAATTAGTAGATAAATATCCAGATATAGATCCTCAATACATAAATTTTGTGAATTTACATCATTGGATTTGCGAACTCGAAGAATTCGATGATGATCCGGAGCGCAGCGGCGAGAAAATACTCGAAGCAATTCAAGCAGCGTGGATTGAGGAAGCTGCCGAATAAAACCCTGAAATATAGGGCTTTTCCCCGCACAATTCGGCTTAAAAAGCGTACAAAATCTGCTTGTTACCACGTATAATGCGCGATCTTTTTACGATACAAAATACTAGGAGTAGTAATGTCGATCGAACGAACTTTATCCATAATCAAACCTGATGCCGTAGCTAAGAATGTTATTGGTGAAATTATTAGTCGGTTTGAAAAAGCTGGTTTGAAAATAGTGGCAGCAAAGATGCTACAGCTGGATGAAGAATCTGCTGGCGGGTTTTATGCAGAGCACCAGAGCCGGCCATTTTATGGCGACCTAATAGAATTTATGACCTCAGGGCCAGTAGTTGTTCAGGTGCTAGAGGGTGAAGGTGCAGTATTACTTAATCGGGAATTGATGGGAGCAACAAACCCAGCTGACGCGGAACCCGGAACTATCAGAGCAGATTTTGCCCATTCTATCGATGCTAATGCCGTACATGGGTCCGACTCCGCTATTTCTGCTGAAAGGGAAGTAAGTTATTTCTTCCCTGCCGACGAAATCTGCCCCTAAAGTAATGTCTGATTACTGCTATTCCTATTGACCACAGCTAGGCAGCTCATCCTCTGGTTAGTAGGTCGAATTACTTTGTAGTTTGAAATTGCAAACGCAAGTTAAAAGGGCATGTTTCAAAGACATGATACAAAGGTAAGTTGAACATGACGGTAGCAAGCAAACCAAATCTGGCTGGCCTAAGTTTAGAAAGCCTTCGAGCATTTTTTATTGATTTAGGGGAGAAACCTTTTCGCGCCGAACAAATAATGAAATGGATTCACCAGCGTGGTGTGGTGGATATCGATGTGATGACAGATATCAGCAAACCGCTTCGTGAAAAACTCAAAGCCACTACTACTATTTCTCTTCCTAAGGTCGTTGAAGGTTATCTTTCTGAAGACGGGTGTCATAAATGGATAATCGAGGTCGATAGTGGCAGCAAGGTTGAAATGGTTTTTATACCCGAAGCTGGTCGTGGAACACTTTGCATATCTTCCCAGGCTGGTTGTTCATTGGATTGCACTTTTTGTGCAACAGGTAAGCAAGGGTTCAATAGCAACCTAAGCATTGCAGAAGTAATAGGTCAACTTTGGTGGGCGAATGAAAAACTTGGAGGCTTTAAAGATAAAATGGAACGCCCGGTTAGTAATGTGGTTATGATGGGCATGGGTGAGCCGTTGTTAAATTTTGACAATGTCATGGAAGCTCTAAGTATCATGATGGAAGATTGTGCTTACGGTTTATCTAAAAGGAAAGTTACTATTAGCACTTCTGGTGTCGTTCCAGCAATCGATAAATTAAAAGCTTACACTGATGCATCTTTGGCGGTTTCCCTTCATGCACCCAACGACGCACTACGCAATCAGATAATGCCCATTAATAAGAAGTACCCCATTGCTAAATTGCTAAGCTCTGTATCGGGTTATATGGATAGTCTTGGCGATAAGAGGGTGGCTGTTATTGAGTATACTTTGATTAAAGGCGTTAATGATCATCGGCAGCATGCTAGGGATCTTGCTGAATTGCTGAAGTCCTTTCCGTGCAAGATCAATTTGATACCTTTTAATCCCTTTTCATTGAGTGATTACGAGCGTCCGAGCAGTTCTGCGATCAATAATTTCCGCAAAATTTTACAGGCTGCGGGGTATACGGCCACAATCCGGACTACAAGGGCTTATGATATTGGCGCAGCCTGCGGCCAATTAGTGGGCGATGTGGCCGATCAAACTCGGCGTAGTAGTCGTCATAAGCGACGATCAGAGCAGGCAGCTAAGGATAGAAAAGTCTTCGACAGTGTTGATAATCTAGCTGTAACTGCCGACAGGCTATGAAGTAAGGTCAAAATGCTAAATGTTGTGCTAGTGGTACCGCGTCTATGCAAGTATATAAGTGCTAAAATAATGCAGGCCCCAAAGTGATCAGCCCGTACAATTTCAAGCTCAAAACCACTGGCATTGTCCTGTTAGTAACGCTTTATCGAAGGTTGAGTAATGCCATCTGAAGAAATAATTCCCAAGCGTGATACCAAAGACAACATTGTTGTTGCCAATGAAACTGAAACTGTTGGCTTATTGCTAAGCCAAGAGCGTGTGCGTCGTGGTTTTTCAGAAGAAGAAGCGGCAGAAAAATTACACATTACCAAGCATTACTTAAAAGCCATTGAAACAGATCTTCATGAGAAGTTACCAGGTGCTATTTTTGCAAAAGGTTATATTAAGAGTTATGCGATACTTCT
>JGI26060J43896_10000235_pt1 | contig 19965 bp, 13 predicted proteins | sample MarorgKNORR_S2LV_6_FD_43896 | JGI IMG/M metagenome (IMG submission 43896) | reverse complement strand
GATTCATCGCCAACGATGCAACCCTGGACGATGTCCTTTCATTGGCTATTGAAGATGTACTCAACCGTCGCCTTCAGGCTCAAGTCTATTACAAGGGTCTTGCAATGTCGATGAAACAGGCTCGACAACTCGTTGTTCACGGCCACATCAGTATCGGTGATCAGAAGGTTACTATCCCCTCGTATCCAGTATCACGTTCAGAAGAAGAGGACATCAAATACGCCCTTGGTTCAAACCTACACAGTGAGAACCACACAATCCGTCAATCGATTGAGGGAATTCGAGACTCTGCAGAATACGGCGAAGAAGAAATCACCAAGCCCGAAGTCGCGAAAGACGAGGCAGAAGTAATCGCAGAGGCCGTCGCCGCCGCTCCTTCTGCTGAAGATACAATTCCAAAGGAGAGTGAGGCCTGATGTCCCGCAAAGCTATTGTAAACATTTATTCATCTTATAACAACGTCTTAATGACCGCTACAGATTTGACTGGAGCAGAAACCATTGCTAAGTGCAGTGGCGGACAAGTAGTCAAGTCTTCAAAGGATAGCGGAGGACANTTTGCTGCAACACGCGCAGCAGAGAAACTCTCTGACATGTTGAAAGAAAGGGAATTTACACAAGTTATCGTAAAATATCGCGGTCAAGGTGGAAATAAATCCAACAACACTGGGCCAGGCGCTCAAGCAGCAATCCGTGCAATGACTCGTGCTGGTATGACAGTTACTAGAATCGAGGATGTAACACCCATCGCTCACGATGGAACCAAGAAGAAGGGCGGACGTCGCGGACGCCGTGTTTGAATTGGAGGAATTAGTATGAAGACACAGATAATAGATGGTTGGCCAAAAGGAAATCGAATCAAGATTCTAATCACAGATACCGATGCAGCCCAAGCGAATGCAATTCGCCGCACAATCCTTACAGATGTTCCAAAGATGGCAATCAGTAAGGTACGTTTTGAACTCGGACAAACCCAAGACCAAAAGGGAGAGTATTTCGAGTCAGTTAACGCACTACCAGATGAGGTTATTGCACACCGTTTAGCAATGATTCCAATCCCAACCTACCTTGACGAGTTTGTTTTCCCAGAAGACGACCCAGCAAATGAAGGCTTACCAGAGGACCAATGGGGAAGCCCTGCGAGCCAGATTATCTACCATTGTTCAATTCGTGGACCTTCTTCGGAGAACAAAGAGGAAACAAAAACTGTGAGAGCGGGCGACCTCAACGTATTAGGAGAAACAAAATTGCAGATTGGTGAATCACACCAAGCAATCCCACTAACNATTTTACTTCATGGACAATATTTGGAATTCTATGCATATGCAACCCTCGGTCGTGGCAGAGACCACGCAAAGTGGGCACCGGCATCAGCAGTCAGTTTCCATCAGCGCGAAGTTGCAGTTCTTAACAACAAGAAGAAAGCAAAGATTCTCTTTGATCTTGATTTGGGAGTATCTCAGGCTGACTTCGGAAAGGATGGACGCATAGAAAATATCGACATGGTCGAGAAAATACGCAAGGCAATGGCGCAAGTCAGCCAAGGAACCGGTAGAGATACAGATTTCGACAATGCAATCAGCATGGAGAAGGTAGACAGAGAATTCATCTTGAGTTTCGATACCGATGGTTCACTTTCACCAGAGTCAGTGTTCAACCAAGCCTGTGAAGCCCTATCTTCTCGCTTCGTTCTACTAAACGAGGAATTAGACACAGTTCTTGCTTGATTCTGCGACAACACCATTTGAAAGACTACTACGTCCTGATTTTAGGGGCGATAATATGAGTGAAGCCATCGCGAACAGTGGCGGACACATCACGCTGCTATTCAGTATTCATTCTGATTGTGAAGATTTGATGCAACAAGGTAGCCGTGGCGCAGGTTTCAATGTTGAAGCAGGAGTAACTTGTAGAGTTTCGACTAAAGCACTTGAGAAAGGCGAAGACTTCTCAATGAGCATCGCGGTATTTTCTGATGGAGTGCAAATTGAGGATGAGGATATTTCATTTCTTTATGTAGACATATTTGAGGAGTATCTTCAGCGAGGCCTTTTAGATGAATCACAATCTTATACAATCGACGTACAATTAGAATTACCATTATCTCAAGGCTTCGGGATGTCAGCAGCAGGTTTGATGGCTTGTTCAACTGCACTTTGTGAGTTGCATAACTTGGATATCGACGCNGCGCGAATTGCCCATCTCATAGAGAGGCGAAATTCCTCTGGCCTAGGGGATGTATTGGCTTCTACGGTTGGAGGGGTAGAATTGAGACTTGAGCCAGGAGCCCCAAACTCCCACGGAAAAGCCGTATCATTTGCTTTTGATAGCGAGGTAATTCTTTGTTGGGATTCGCAGGCAAAGCGGCATACAAGCACTTACATTGATGATGAGAATTGGAAAATTTCAATCAGTTCAGCTGGAGAAGATTCTATGCTAAGGTTGAGGGTTGGAGACTGGAAACCCAACAGGTGGCCAGATTTAATCAAAGAAGCACAACTATTTGCTGAAAAATCAGGGATGATGGAGGAAAAAAGTCGAGTCCATTTGTTAAGGAGAGTAGAGGACAAATTACCAGATGGCTATGCGGCGCTTCTCTGTATGTTAGGTACATCGGTTTGTATTATTCCCGAACAAGCCGGAGAAATCCCAACCTCTTTAACCGACTCACTGGAAGAAATCGATTATCTGAGAACTTGGATTTCATGAATCAAATTTTTTTTGAAGTGGCGAGAGGTCAAGTGGAGAGGAATCTAACAGAATTGTGCTTGGAATATGGAGATTGGCACAAAACCCATGCCTGAACACAATAGCACCCTGGCCCCATTCTTCGACATATCTTGCCATTTGTTTGATNGTTTTCTTGCGTTGGAAACCAACATCAGCGCCATAGTAATGTTTAGCATCTACCCATCCAATTGGTTCACCATCAATGCGTACATCATCTAAGAGAAGGATATCTGGAGTTTTTACTGGGCGGCCATGTTCAGCCATTTGTTCTGAAGANATTTGNGCTTGAGTTCTGTATCGGACCCCCTTTGAGTCAAAATAATTGCATAAAACATCCTCGAAAGTNTCGGCCCTTTCTTGAGTTTCACTTTGGTCTACATTGGAGACNCTGTCAGCCTTTTCGGCTTTTTTGAATTGTTCTAAGTCCCTTTCGTTCAATCGCTTTTCTGGTGCCCTCAGGGATTCCTTAATTTTGCTTTTTGACCAACCCCGNGCTTTGAGGATGGCACGAAATAGATTCATTGGTGGAAAATCAAAGCGTTTGGATATGACTACAACATCATCTCCATTTTCGTATAAGCGCTTCATATGTAAGGCCTTGTTTTGAAGGATTCTAAAGCCATATACGCTCTTTTCTTGTAAAATGGCTGACCTTAAACTCAAGGCTTGGTCAAGGCTAATGGATAAATCTTTAATTTCATCTTTCAATGTATCAACTTGTTCATCTGTAAGCCATCCCCATTCCCCTTTTTTAACGACTTTACTGATGGCTTCGGCCTCTGCTTTCAAAGGCACAGGGTTTGTTGGCCATTCTACATCAATTACCTTAGGTGATAAGTCTCCATCCGGAAATGCCATTGGTTTTTCTGATTGGCTGAAGCGTGCAAATGCTCTATCTCTTGACTCCGCTTCTTCCTTAGCGTATTTTTTCTTACTCTCGCTAATGGGCGGTCCACCATGGCTCCGCTTTTTGCGCGGTCCACGCCCTTCATTTTGGGACATATGACATGTTGCGGGTTGACTGGCTCCATCAATGCGCCGGCTACAATATCTCTCAATAAATCTGCAAAACCGCCTCAGACACGCGAGCATTGGTTTCAAGGAGGTAGGCCGAATCGCGAAACCATGAATGCAAGCCGAGCCATCTTATTGTGCGCGCTCATGCTCTTCAGTACCACATTACACGTAACTGAATACAGCGCTTCTGAAAACTCTGAAGATATTGCTGAAAACCTATACTTTGCCGCCGGAAGAGATGTATCTGGATGGACATTATCGGCCGGTGGATTCGATGATGATAATGTCAAGTCAATAGATATTGCACCAGACGGTTCCATCTATATTGTAGGCTCATTTGTTTCAACAATTTTGTATGGACTTGAAGAAGCTCACAACGCCGAAGGGATGCAAGGGGATCAGGACTTCTTCGTAGGCAAAATCTCCCCTTTGGGAGATTGGGTTTGGATGAAATCAGCGGGCTCAATTGGAGTCGACAATGCCTTTGATATCAGTGTTGACCCAAGAGATGGTTCTGCATATTTGACTGGTGCTTTTTGCCTTGGAACAGCAGGCATGGAATGTATGATGAATTTGTCTGGCCTTTCTCCGTTAAGTAAGGTTTCAGATGATGACGAAGGAGATGGATTCATTGCCCATATCAGTAGTGATGGCCAGTGGCAATGGGCCAAGAGGTTTGGAACAAACCTTGATGATCAGGGATTCTCCATTGTCAATGATGGTGCCGGAAACATCTATCATACGGGCCTGTTTACAGGAATGATAGAGATTGGATCAGATTCATTACCAGGAAGTGAAGCATACAATCTATTTATTGCAAAAATGGATGATACTGGCGCTTGGGATTGGGCTAATTCAGTTCTCACCCCTGATGGAATGGAGAGTTTTGGAGATATTTGCATAGATTCAATGTCCCGACCTTTAGTAGTTGGCACTTTTGTGAACAATGCAATTTTTGGTGAGTACGGGGTGATTTCAGCAGGCGGCAGTGATGCCTTTGTTGNGCGTTTAAATTCTACTGGTGAATTTACTGATGTTATTNNNGCAGGAGGCACAGGTGATGATTGGGCTCATGGATGTACAGTCAATAGTCAAGATGAACTATTTTTAGTTGGCAATTTTGAGAACACTATCACTGCTGGNAACCTCAATGCTACTAGTAATGGCTGGATGGATGCTTTTGTGGCTCAAGTATCAAANAATATAACTTGGAAGACTTTGACTACATTTGGTGGACCTGGCTATGAAATAGCAAAAGGAGCAGATATNTCCCCAAGCGGAGAGATTCTAGTAACAGGTGAATTGAGCTCATCCTTTACAATTGGTCAAAATAACTTAACCACTTCTGGCTTGAGTGATGTCATGCTAATTGGAATGCAAGAAAATGGTACTCTAAATTGGGGCCTTACTGCAGGTGGAGAGGGAGATGATAGTGGAATAGGGGTAGTCATTAATTCTCTAGGTACCCCAACTATTATTGGAGATTATAGAGATACTGCAGATTTCGGTCCAAATAGTAATACAAGTGCAGGAAACACCGATTTCTTCCTTTGGCAATATGCCAAGGATATTGATGGCGATGGTATTGTAGATGGCGGGGATAATTGCCCCCATACTCCTAACCCTTCTCAAACTGACCATGATAATAATGGCCAAGGAGATGCTTGCGATGATGACGTAGATGGTGATGGGGTTCTCAATGGTGATGATATTTGCACACCAGGTTCAATTGGTTGGAACTCTACTAATCAAACCGACCATGATGGTGATGGCTGTAATGATAATGGAGAAGATATTGATGATGACAATGATGGAATCAACGATGAAAATGATACTTGTAGCAAAGGCCCAGTAGGTTGGGTCTCTAATATTGAGGAAGATGTTGATTCCGATGGGTGTGCAGATGTTGATACTGATTCAGATGGTTTGGTTGATCAAGCAGACAATTGTCCTTTGGTGATGAATCCAAATCAAGATGACCGTGACCTTGATGGCATTGGTGATGCTTGTGATAATGATGCTGATGGTGACGGAATTAGCAATTCTGACGATGATTGCCCCTCTGGGGAAGGGGGTTGGCAGGCTGATTCTTCAACAGACCATGATTCGGATGGTTGCAAAGATGCAGGTGAGGATAATGATGACGATGATGACGGCGTTTCTGATAGTTTAGACGATTGCCCCCTCGGAGAGACTGGTTGGCTAAGTAGTGCTGCTGAGGANCATGATGGTGATGGCTGTCGTGATTTAACCGAAGATTATGATGATGATGGTGATGGCAAACACGATGCCGAAGATTCATGCCAAGTTGGGGCAACTGGACCCGCACCACTAGGTCAAGATAGAGATAATGATGGCTGCAACGACTTGACTGAAGATACAGACCTCGATAATGATGGAGTACCGAATACTTTGGATAGTTGCCCAAACACTCCTGCAGATACAGAAGTGGATGCATCAGGATGTAATCCAAACCAAAGAGATAGCGATGGAGATGGAGTCAATGACATCTACGACCAATGTCCAGGAACACCAGATGATACTTCGGTTGAGAGCGATGGTTGCCCGCGTAGTGATTCTGAAAACAATGGCGATTCTGGAGTAATAACAGAGGAGACCAAATCTGGAGGGATGGATATCGACCCTGTAATCCTATACGGAGGCGGAGCGGTTGCACTCTTGGCAATTGTTGCAATCGTTGTTACGATAATGGGAAATAAAGCACAGGAAGGACGCAGGGATGGAGAATCTTCAGAGGAGTATGAAACAACCCCTGCCCAACAATCCGGTGGTGGAATTGGGGCATTTACCGATGAGCAATTACAATCTGCAGGCTGGACTCCCGAACAAATAGCAGCCCACAGATTACTTTAACTTTGCAAGTCTCTCATTTTTCTTATCGCCAACATCACGCAGAAGTCTTTCTCTCAATGCTTCGTGTAACCACATTCCTTCCTCTAACTCGATAAGTAGACCTTTGGCAAGAAGTCCCTTAGGTGGCTTACCCTGCCAATCTGCTGCCTTAGCAAGAATCTCCCATTTTATTGGCCGTTCTGAAACTGCTAATAATGCAAGTAATTCTTTTTCCTTTTCCGGCAATACATCAAGAATTTCTTCATCCACAAATCTTAACCAATCACCATGAGTTATTGAGCCGTATAATTCCAATAATTCCATCGCCAAGGGATGACCACCGGTCATCTTGTGGACATCTTCAGCAGCAGGAGCCTCAAATGCATCAAATGTATCTAGCCACTCTCCAAGTGCAGATATCGATAATCCTTGAAGTTCTATCTCTTTCACCTTTTCACGAATATGTACATCCCTCCTATCATAGAAAGTGGGACGAGTTCGGCTAACCATAAGTAACTGCAGAGGAGATTGAACCGCTACCTGAAGAAGGGCACCCAATAAGTCCGAAGCATTGTCATTGATATGGTGAACATCGTCGAGGATAATAAGGAATGTTGGTGGTGGTAAATTGGAATCATCCCCTCTCTCAAAACGTTCTCGAATTGTAGTTGGGTCAGTTAAGTATGCTAACAACCTTCTTCGCCAAGCATCAACATCGAGTTCAGCCCCAGGGGTCAATGGTAAAGTATCCATTAATTGATATGGGTCATGTTTGTCATCAATCCCAAGTCTGTGCAATAGGCTAACTGCTACCCCAAGTTGCCTATCCCATGATTGGCAAGGGTACCAACAAACCGACAGTGTAGGCTCTTCTTCCATTCTTTTATTTAGCCAATGTGCAACTACAGTTGACTTACCAATTCCTGCAACTCCCTGAACAACCAAACAAGGGTGCATAGAATTTCTCCACTCATCCAATTCATCTATCGTATCCTCTCGGCCATGCACTGAGCGAGTTAGTGGCGGCTGCGTATGGTATGTTGCATGGGCTCCAGCAAGAACAGTGAGACGCCCAGGGGGGGGCCGGGATTCCTGATCCTTTTTTCGAATGGGTCCAAATCTAATATCGCCATAAGTGAGAACGCCTTCATGTATTGCGTGCATTAAGACTTGTAATAAACTCAATTTTGCCTCTAGTCTAGTCGATACCTCATCAGCATTAATCTCTAAAAGTGAACCATCTTGATTACGGATTAAGACTGTTGTTTTGGCCATTTCTTGACGTCGCAATTCCGCTTCAAGAACACCTGCTTCTGATAATTGCCATGCTTTTTGGCGTCGTTCTTCATTTCGAACCATCCGTGAGTGTTCATGAACCAATCTTTCTTTCAGCAATCCCCGCATGGTACGTGAAACATTTGGAGGGTGTAGGGCACATGCTTCGGCTATACCGGGGCGAGTCACATTGGCAGTTACCATGTATTGATCTATCTGGTTTTGATTTTCCAAAAGGTGTAGAAGAACCCTGTCGCGTACCGCGACTGATACCTTGGGCAAGTCCTTGGCCACAACATGGCCTGAAGTCATTCAGCATCAATGATTTCCCCCCACTGTGTATAATTTCCGATTATTATTGATAATTTCTCCACACATTGCCACCACAACCCCTTAATTACAGCATATATCCGCCAACTATGGCGCGCACCCGAGAACTTCTCGGCAGCAATTTTTTTATTGTACTATTCATTCTAGTATCTGCTCCTATGTTGAGCATTACCACATTAGCAGCAGATACAGATGGAGATGGAGTCGAAGACCACCTAGATGACTGCCCGGTTGCAGAAGGGAACAGTACAGTTGACAGGGCTGGATGTCCCGACAAAGATGGTGATGGCACTAGTGACAAGAATGACCCATGGTCTATTCAGAATGGGGGATTTGCAGAGGATTTCCACCAATCATATAACGACGACTACTACATATCCCTATTCAGTCATGATGGGAACCACTACATGACATCCGATGGCTCAACTCTGCGAATTTGGGACACTGCTGCAAAACTGAATCTCAAATCAGTATCAGTTTCTGGACTTTATGATGTTTCTTGGTCTCCCGATGACATGTATGTTGGGGCACTTGATGACCAAGACAACTTGTTTGTATATTACNCAAGCAATGTCTCTGAACTATTCTCAATCTCAGTTGATGTTGGANGTGGCGATCAGGCAAAAGAACTTGAATTTAGTCCCGATGGCACAATGATTGCTGTTGTTGTGGGGCGATCAGGCAACTCGGGAACAAATGGCGAAGTACAGATATATGATTCCTCAAACGGAACTGAAATCACCTCATTCACCCCAGGAGGAGAAGACCGATTTGAATCGGTGGATTGGAGCCCCGATGGTAGTAGAATTGTAATTGGAGGCAATGAAGATATATGGGTTTATGAAACCGTTTCTTGGACTCAAAATGCAACCCGTAATACCAATAGAGGTAGTATTAGTGCTATTGCTTGGTCTCCAGATGGGAATTCTATTGGCGTATGTGAAGCTTGGGAAAGTTCTGGAGCTCGAATTAGAATGATTGATTACCATTCAATGGCTGAAAGATGGGTATATTCATCTTCAACCTCTTGTAATGATATTGAATTTTCTCCAGATTCCACCCAAGTAGCAGCAGGCCATACTTACTATCAAGCAGATGGGGCAAGTATTCGGATTTTCAAAACTCATGACACTTCTGCAACAATCGTTGATACATTGGCAGCACCACGCCCTGGTGGTTGTACTTCAGGGGGCGGTGGAAATAATTGTGGGTCAATATATGGATTAGATTGGCATCCAAATGGGATGTACATTATTTCAGCTCACGGGAGAAATGATGAGGGTATTTACCATTGGACTGTTGATCCTGATATTGATAATGATGGTGTCTTGAATCAAGATGATGCTTTCCCTGAAGATGGCACACAATGGAATGATACAGACGGCGATGGCTTTGGGGACAATCCATCCCCCGCCGCCCAACCAGATTCTTGCATATCGGTTGCTGGAACCTCAAAAGAAGACAGATTTGGATGTCCAGACACTGATGGTGATGGCTATAGTGACCCAGATTCTACTTGGACAATAGGGGATGGGGCTGATGTCTACATCGATGACCCTGAACAATGGGCTGATGCTGACCTTGATGGCTATGGAGATAACTATCTCTACGATGAAGAAGTAGGAACAGAACTTCATATCAACCAGCGAGGAGATGCATTCCCATCAAACCCAAATCAATGGAATGATACCGATGGCGATGGTTGGGGGGATAATTTCGAGAACTCTTCATGGTTAGATCACAGACCCGCTGAATGGCCAGGACTGCTTCTTACAACAGCAGAACAAGCCGATGTATTCCCATTGGATAGATATCAATGGCAAGATAGCGATGGAGATTGGGTAGGTGATGAGGCTAACACACCGCGCAGCGACGCATGCCCTTACAGATGGGGTGATTCCTATGGAGACAGAGTAGGATGTCCTGATTCAGATGGCGACGGTTTTTCAGATCCTGATGTAGATAACCCGAAGCACCCCGAAGGTGATGCAGACGCTTTCCCCGATGACCCAACCCAATGGCGGGATACTGATGGCGACGGCTTTGGCGATAATCAAAGTGGCAATAATCCAGATGATTGTTCGGGTGAAGCAGGTACCTCCTTCGAGGACAGAGATGGTTGTCCTGATATGGATGGAGATGGATGGTCAAATGGCGGCGATGCAATGCCTGTCGACCCAACCCAATGGCTAGACCGCGATGGAGATGGTTACGGAGACAATCTTAATGGCAGCAATCCAGATGCCTTCTCAGATGATGGAACACAATGGTCTGACCGTGATGGTGATGGTTACGGAGATAACCCAATTGGAATAACCGGCGATTGGTTCCCCGATGACCCAACTCAATGGCATGACTTCGATGGAGATGATTGGGGAGATAACCCAAACGGTAGTCGCGGTGATGTTTGTCCAGGTGAAGCAGGGCCTAAACCAAAATCCTTTGCTGATGAAGGCAACCCCTTAACTCGAGGATGTCCAGACGAAGACGGAGATAATTACCCTGACCCAGTTGATGCTTTCCCAGAAGACGCTTTCCAGTGGAACGATACCGATGGTGATGGATGGGGCGATAACCAAGCGATAGCAAATGGTGATGATTGTCTAGATGTACCTGGAACAAGCAGTGAGGCAAATTTACAAGGATGCCCAGATTCAGATGCAGACGGTTGGGCAGATGAAATCGACGCTTTCCCATTCGATTCTTATCAATGGGCGGACACAGACAGTGACGGTTGGGGAGATAATTACATTTGGGAAAACCATTCACTTAATTTGACAATGGATGGATACCCTATTCGAGTTGAAATGGGAGACGCCTTCCCAGAAGACTCAACTCAATGGTCAAATATCGATGGGGACCTAAGGGGCGATAACCCCCATGGAATTCACCCTGATGCTTTCCCGTTAATTTATACTCAATTATTCGATTCTGATGATGATGGCTATGGTGACAATTTCACCTCCGGAGCATTTGAGCCCGATGACTGTTCTTGGGCAGGCTCGTCATGGAGAGACCGTTTTGGCTGTTCTGATTCTGATGATGATGGTCAAAGTGATGAGTATGATTCTTGCCCTTGGGACCCTGAAATTTGGGAATACAAGACCGGAGGAGTTGACTGCGAAATCACTGAAGACCCGTCTAAACAATCTGATGATGCGTCCAGCGGCACAGTCAACGAACTTTTGGGGGATAGACCCGTCTAAACAATCTGATGATGCGTCCAGCGGCACAGTCAACGAACTTTTGGGGGATACCACCAATCTACTCATTATGGGTGGACTTATTGCATTCTTAATGTTTGCATTATTAATTGCTCAGGTTGGAAAGCAAGCTGGCCGTCGAAGCGGCAGACTCATGGTCACTGATGGAGCCATGGAGGTTATAGCAGCAGAGCGCCAAGAAGAAGAAGTGGCTCGTCAGCAACAGTGGATAGATTACTATGTTCAAACTGGTGATTTGGCCAAAGCCAAGGAGTTAGGTTGGGAGGATCCTGCCGACTTACCGCAATGGAAGCAACACGAGTTAGAACAGGCTGCTGAAGTAGATGCAGCAATGCCGACAATGGTTGATTTGGAAGATATTTGAANCATCATTCAAGACTGGTTTCGAGNCNTTTTNCGGCGTGCCTTTTCTGCTAAACTATCATCGAATGCCAAGAATTCCAAGGCATAAAACTCCTCATCATTTCCNGCCGCTATTAATGCTTCATTCTTTTCTAGTAATTCTGATACTGAAAGGAATGTCGGGATACTGCCATCAGTAACGGAATATTGATGCCCTGGGAGGACCAACCAATCCTTTGGAAGGTCCTGTAAAACCGCTTTCAAATAGACCAGACTTTGATGCATCTCTTCCAAGTCTCCACCAAATAAATCCGTTCTTCCACAGCGACCCAAGAAGAGACAATCTCCGCTGATTATAACACCATTACCAATGGTTGTGATATGACCTGGTGAATGGCCAGGGGTACAATGAACTTCAAATACCAATTCTCCAACTTTGAATGTAGTAGATGATAGTGCGGAGTGAGTGAAACGGCCGTTATCTGGGCCAGTCCACCCACGCTTTTCTTCATCTTGATGTAGCCAAATTTCAACCCCTGTATCGAATAGAGTTTGGACCCCCATTGTATGGTCCCAATGAGTATGGGTCAAAAGAGCGGATTTTAAGTTCCAGCCATTTTCTTTGCAAGTTGCTAACCAATGTTCTCCTGAAAACGGGTCAACAATACAGGCATCACCTGTTTTTTCGCAAACCAGAAGGTGATTCAAATTATCCCATTCGCCCAACTGCGCTTGAATTACGGTCATACCATTGCCGGAGAGGATATTGCTGTTCACAACCTCCACACAAGCCCCTCAGCAATCAAATCTGCGCTTGGCCCCTATGGGGCCACAAAAAAACTGTACCGTAACCTTTCAAGAGGAGTAGAGATTCTCAGGTAAATGATGGGAGCAGCCGCGTTTGTGAGAAGAGGTGCCGTATTGGCTCTTGTTTTTCTTCTTCTATTGCCGGTTATTGCAGCTACTGCCGATGAATCTGAAACCCAATTAGAGTTGAGTGTTGAAGGTTTAATTGTGCCACAGAGAGGCTATTTCATTGACGGGGATGTGATTTCTTTTGATGTTGTTTTGAGCAACTCTGGAAGTTCAACAATTTCAACAAATACAAACCCTGACTGCCCGGCATCATTCCAAATAATGCAATCCGAGGTTATTTTTGATTCATTTGTTGAAGAAGGTTGCAGAAACCAAACCCGTGGCATTGAAATCAATGCTGGAGAGAGTTTAATTTTGGACTCCTTTGAATATGAATTAGATAATCTTGGGTTCGGAATATTCAGCATAGTTGGCATAGCCCCGGCAAGTGGTCATGCATCAAGTATTGACTTTACATCTCAAACTCAAACTGATTTATTTTCAAATTTCAGTTTAGAAGTTATCGTAGCACAGACTCAAAGTGGAGATGACATTAATGATGAACTTGAAACAGTTGAAGCAATTGTCCACCTTGTAAACCTACAAGATTCAACTATACAGATGGATATCGTTGATGATTGCCGATACCAAGTAGTAGTCGAAAATGAATTGAACATACTCTCTGATTTGCCATGTAGCGGGGGTCATTTATCCATTCCTGCCTTTGCAGTCGTCGAAATTGGTTGGTTAAGTCTTGATGGTTTCAGCGATGGACAACACACTTTGCAAGTTTCGCTTCCAGCCCAAGATGATTTTTCAGCCTCGACCCTATTTACTTGGGTGAATCATAATCAATCTGCAATAACCGGCCTAGAAGCCTCAATACTTCTCAATAATGAGCAAAGTTATGGTTCTGGAGATTCGCTTGTGATGACAGCCTCCGTTGATAACCCTTCAGACTCTGATGTGCAACTAACCTTCCCTTCAACTTGTAGGGCCGAGATATTCATCATTGACCAAGATGGAGTTATAGTCTATGATACAAGAGATATTCGCGATTGCCCTGAAGTTGAAGTTAACCATTTAATTGAAGCAGGAAATAGCCTACAGATTCAACATTCGTCTTGGAACTTTATCGATAGAGATGGCTGTGAGTTGCTGACTGGCGATTANCGGTTGATTGTAGATGTCCCAGATTATCTGATACGCGGGTATAATTCCTTAACTTATACTTCAAGTGGTGGGGCACTAAATTGTGGAGTAGATAATCCACCTTTCCTTGATTTCACATCCGTTGAGCAAGTCAATGAGAGCAGCATCGAAATAGCCGCAGCATTCACCGTAGAAGATGTACGTTGGGCTCAACCATGCCGACTGACAATCAAGTTGTATGACGAAACATTCTTAATTTCCGAACAAGTTCAATCATGTGGAGAAGAACCAGGTTATCGTCAATTACTGAGTTCAGATTTAATTTTTGAAGATCTTTATCTCCACATGTATAATCAACAAATGGAATTTTTGGACGAAGGGGTTTATCGCATTGATATCAGTACTAATTCCTGGCCAAGTGGAGAAGCCAGCCTGCACTTTGAATGGCCACTCGAAGTAATAATTGAAGAAGTGGAAGAAAGTAATGAAGAAACCGAAACCGAGGAATCTGTTGAAGGAATAGTAGTACACGGTTCTTGGCAATTCATAACTACTGAAGATGGTGGCTGTTGGCTATTTACTGACACATTGGGGCGAGAAGCCGCACTTTCAGATTCTACAGNGGTTGGAATTCAATGGCAACCAAGCACAGAACTTGCGGGAAATTANACTATTTTCTATACCGAGGGTGCACACCATACTTGCACAGATTATGCCGCATTCCTTTTGTTTGAAATTAAGGATGAATATACCGTTTCCCCAACCACTGAATCAACATCAATCAAGGAAGAAACTCCAGAATCTGGTATTATTACTGAATATGGAGAGACAATCATCACTAGTGTTGTAGCAGTTAGTTTCTCGGCAATGCTGCTCGCCTTTGTCATATCACATGAAGGAATCAGAATCCCATTGACCGGAGTTAGTTTAGGAATCCTTGGGCTGATTGGCCGGACCCACGAAACTAACGATGGCAAGTTTCAACGCGGTCGATTAATGGGGTACTTGACAGCAAACCCTGGGTGCCACTTCCGAGCTCTACTATCCGCTCTAGAAATGAGTAATGGTCAGTTAACTCATCACATCCGGGTATTGGAAGATGAGGATAGAATCTGGAGGCGAGGAGATGGCCGGTTGGTACGTTTCTACCCCTCAGCAATCCCTAGGGCAACCCCTGAAGATGAGTTACCTATTCCTCCCCTATCTCCAGATCCAAATAGCCTACAAGGGAAAATCCTTAGATTATTGGATGATGATGGACAGATGGGTGAGTATCCAACCCAGTTTGACTTGGCGATTCGCCTCGAGAAGAGTCAGCAATTAATTAGTCACCATCTTCGGACCTTGCAGAAATTTGGTCTCGTTGAAAAGAAGAAATTTGGGGTACGCAACCGCTACAAATTAACACGTGAGGCACTGTTCTTACTGGAGTCAAGCGACCTCTGATTGCCCAATTGTTCTTGAACACCTCAAATCTCGCCATTAATGTCCCTGAGGTGTCATGATGGAGTTTCAGCCTACAATCTCTGAACCACAATGGCAACAACAATGGAATGAAGCGAAAATTTTCTCTACTGAAGTAGATGAAAGCAAGCCTAAATTCTACTGCTTAGAGATGTACCCTTACCCAAGCGGCCGTATGCATATGGGACATGTGCGCAATTACAGTATCGGAGATGCTGTGGCACGTTACAAGAGGGCAATGGGATTCAATGTCCTCTACCCGATGGGTTTCGATTCCTTCGGAATGCCAGCTGAAAACGCCGCAATTGCAGAAGGCGGACACCCACGCGATATTACAGAGCGAAACATGACCAGTATCACTGAACAAATCAAGAGAATGGGGTTCTCGTATGATTGGAATCGAATGCTTAAGAGTCACGACCCTGAATATTATCGTTGGAATCAATGGGTCTTCAAACGCTTCCTCGAAAAAGGATTAGCATATCGTGAGCATGCACCAGTAAATTGGTGTACTGATTGCACAACAGTACTGGCTAATGAGCAGGTTAAGAATGGCCGTTGTTGGAGATGTAGAAGTGAGGTCACTCAAAAGGACATGTCGCAATGGTTCTTGAGAACTACAGACTATGCCGATGAACTTCTATCGGGACTTGAGGAAATAGATTTTCCACTCAATGTAAAGTCATTACAACAAGACTGGATTGGTCGCTCTGAAGGTGCTGAGATAACCTTCGGAATTGATTCGATGCCGGATGAGGAAATCAAAGTCTTTACAACTCGCCCAGATACTTTGTTTGGAGCGACCTTCGTTACTTTAGCCCCAGAGCATAGACTATGTGAAAAATTAGTGAAAGGTAGTGATTATGAAGCAGACTGGAAAGAATTACGTGATGAAGTTGCTCGAATGAGCGACTTTGATAGAGAAAAGGTCCTCAAAGAGAAAAAAGGAGTTTTCCTTGGACAATATGCTATCCACCCCCTGACTGGAAAACAAGTACCAATTTGGGCTGGAAATTTCGTTATTGCTTCATATGGAACAGGTGCTGTAATGGCTGTTCCNGCCCATGACCAAAGGGATTTTGAATTCGCCAAGCGTTATGACATCCCAATCAAAAAGGTNCTCTTAGCATCAATNGATGAGGATGCTGAGGCAGAGATGAAGAAGGCTTACACAGGTCTTGGCACGATGGTAAATTCAGGCGAGTTTGATGGAACATATGGCGAAGATGCAAAGCGCGTAATTATCGATGTTCTTGAATCTAAGAAGAAGGGAAAAGGCACAATTCAATGGAAATTGCGTCCTTGGTTAATATCCCGTCAACGCTACTGGGGGACCCCAATTCCAATTATTCACTGCGATGAATGCGGACCTGTGCCTGTTCCTGATGAACAACTCCCAGTAGAACTTCCTGATGATATTTCATTTAGCGGCCAAGGCAATCCCTTGGAGTCATCCCCTACATTCTGTAATGTAAACTGCCCAGCCTGCGACAAGCCAGCCCGCAGAGAAACCGATACCATGGATACATTTGTCGATTCATCATGGTATTTCATGCGTTATACTGATGCTCAAAACAACTTAGCCGTCTTTGACAAGAAAGGGGCTGATTATTGGATGAATGTAGATTTCTACTGTGGTGGAATTGAGCACGCGCAGATGCATCTTATCTATGCCCGTTTCTGGACAAAAGCGCTACGAGACTTGGGGCTTTCATCATCCAATGAGCCCTTCCAAACTCTGCTCTGTCAAGGTATGGTTAATGCTCCAGCTCCATGGTGTGATTCTTGCGTGGTCACTCTAAATGTCAAATACAGAGGCTCTCCATGTCCGCAATGCCAAAGTGAATTAACTGAAAGGTCAGCAAAAATGAGCAAATCACTTGGCAATACCGTTAGCCCTGAAGATATGATTGAGAGGTTTGGTGCTGATACCGTGCGCCTGTTCATCCTCTTTGCCGCTCAACCAACAGCGGGCATGGATTGGTCCGATACCGGCCTTCAAGCAAATCACAGACAAATTCTGCAATTAGTAGAGATGCCTGAAACAATCCTAGGGTGGAGTGGCGCTTCTTCTTCGATAGACGCATGGTTGAAGGCAAGGATGAAACAACGATTTGCAGAATGGACAAAAGCGATGGATTCCTATGACTTGCGCAGAGCAGTTGAGATTTCTCATTTTGAAATCATCAAGGATATCAATTGGTATCAGCGCCGTGGCGGCGCTGATGCTGAACTCGGACGATGGCTGCTTGAGCAATGGACCCATATGATTCAGGCCGCAACTCCACACCTAGCCGAAGATTGGTGGCAACAACTTGGGGGAAGCGACCTTCTTGCAAGTCGAGTATTCCAAGGACTAGGTCTACTTTCAGCAGAAGATCAAAGAGCCATCGACGATGAAATGTATCTTCGAATCGTACTTGATGAGGCAAGAGAGAGGAAGCAACTGGCAATGCGCCACCTTGAAGCAGCACCAACTAATTTGATTATTCAAACAACAGAAGGATGGAAAATGGATTTGGCAATCTCGGGAGTATCTTTCCAACTTGATGGAGGGGATGTGAAGAAATTTTCCAAAGTTATCGAGACTAAGCCGTATGCTCAAGGAGAAATGCGCGGTGAGGTAATCAAATTATGGCGAAAGAGAATGTTACCAATGGTCTTCAAGTGGTCAGATATTCACAAAGCACTGTTACTGAATGGGCTTGATGAAAGTGAAGTTATTAATTCGGCTGCTGGGTTCTTGGCTGCTGAACTTGAAGTTGAATCAGTTGAATGTAGTCAAGCAGAGGAATCTTCCCCCGCTTTCCCACTAAAGCCTTCGGTTCTTTACCAATGAAGGGAAATTACTAGTTTCATCCCATGTGGCCAGATAACCAATCATTGAGCGCACCAGCGGTCATTGCTCCGGTACGTTGCTCAACTAGGTTACCATTGTTGAATAATATCAGGTTTGGNATTCCACGAACTCCTAAGCGACCAGCGTGTGATTGGTCAGTATCGGTGTTAACTTTGGCAATTACCAAACCCTCTCGCTCAGCCCCAACCTTCTCTAATACCGGCCCAATCATCTTGCATGGGCCACACCATGGAGCCCAGAAGTCAACCAAGACCCATTCATTGTCGCTTACTACTGATTCAAATTCTTCATCGGATACTGCCATTGGAGTTGCCATCATCTCACCTTGGTCAAATGCTGAGGGCTGAGGTCTTTCAATCCTACTATTCAGCAATTGACTCTATTCGCAAGCACTATGAGTATAGAGCCAAGCCCGATAAGCAGTGATAATCGCCCCGAGTGTCCTAACCGCCGACCTTGCCGACCTTGCTAGCGCTTGCCAAGAAGCCGTAGATGCTGGCCTTGATTGGCTCCACCTCGACATCATGGATGGAAATTTTGTGCCAAACTTAACCTTTGGTCCACCAGTCATCAAGGCTCTTCGTAAGGCACTGGGAGATGGCCCCACTTTCGATGCTCATCTGATGATATCCAATGCGGAAGATTGTTGGGAGCAATACATCGATGCAGGTTGCAATCACCTCTCGGTTCATGTTGAGGCAGTCACNCACCTCCACCGTCTTTTGACCGCAATCAGGGCACGCGGATGTGGGGCTGGCATTGTCTTGAATCCTGCAACTCCCGTCGAAGTTGCCTTGGAAGTTCTTTCAGAATGCGATTTAGTATTGATAATGAGTGTTAATCCTGGCTTTGGTGGTCAATCATTCATTTCTAATGTTGAAGCAAAAATTCGTCGTTTGCGAACTGCAATCGATGCCCAAGTCGCGGCTGGTGGCCGGGAAGTCCAATTACAAATTGATGGTGGAGTTAAGGCTCACAATATCGCAATGCTGGATGAATGGGGAATCACCAATGCAGTTGTCGGTTCAGGGTTGTTCAATGATTCAGCTTCACTTTCAGATAACTTAGTAGTCATCAATTCAGCCCTTGCATGAGGTGGTTGGATGACCAGGATTCTCCTGTTGACTTTACTTCACCCTTTGCCCGGAAATCCTGCACGTGGCGCCTTTGTTGCTGATAGGGTTCGTCTACTTCGTGAAATGGGCTATGAGGTCAAAGTGGTGAATACTTTACCTCGGATGTTGAAGATTCATGAACAACGAAGGTCAACAATGCAAGGAGTGGCAAAAGCACCCCGACAATTTGAGTTTGAAGAACATCCCGTTTTAACAATCCGTTACACTGCTTTTCCAGATCATCCCTTTCCAAGTTGGACTTCCGCCTCGATAAAACGTCAGGCCAAGAGAGTTGAGAATTGGCTTGGTGATTGGCGTCCTGATTTGGTTAGTGTTCACACCCTTTGGCCGGCAGCAATTTTAGCACAAGAGTTGGCATCGCGATATTCTGCCCCTTGCATTGCAACAGTCCATGGGCATGATATTGAGGTTGGCTTATCGGCTAATTACTCTTCAAGAATTATTCAATTGATAAAATCAGTTCAGCAATTGGTAGTAGTGAGTGACAAATTAGCCGAAAGAGAGCCTAATTCTGTAGTAATCCCATGTCATGTTGAGGTGCCTGAAAAACTCCAACGGCCGATTAAAAAATGGCAAGGTAGATGGCGACGGGGGGAATTAGAAGTTTTATTCCCAGCCAATTCAAAGCGTCCTGAAAAGGATCATTATCTTGCCTTGCAGACTTGCCGTGAATTAGAAACAAGAGGCTGGCGGGTGAAGATTGGAGATTTGCCTAATGTTCCTAGAAA
>JGI26060J43896_10000234_pt1 | contig 19996 bp, 20 predicted proteins | sample MarorgKNORR_S2LV_6_FD_43896 | JGI IMG/M metagenome (IMG submission 43896) | reverse complement strand
AGGAGCTTACAAAAAGCAAGGAGTGCGGGCACCTTTGGCGCCCGCACTTATCTCGCTACGGCAACTCTTCAACTGGGCATGCGAACATTGACCACACGTCCCGTTCCATCCCGGTTCTCAAAGTGAAGTGAGACGATTTCACCTCCTTCGACCACATCGAGTGCATCCCGAACATCTTCTGGCGTAGCGATGTCTGCGGCGTTCACCCGAATCAACTTGTTCCCCACATATTGCCCCACCCCTCTCCGCTGAGCCGGGCTTCCTCGTGTAACCTGAGTCAGCACGACACCCCCGGCTTCAGGGAACCTTAATTCAGTTGCGAGTTCTTGATCGAGTTCTTCCACATTGATACCCAAGCGTTCTTCGGAGTGGACGGTCCGCTCTGAAACGCTGGGGGGTGAACTATTGATGGGAGCTTCATCAAGTTGAATGGCCACGTCTATGGGACCGCCATCTCGATAAACGGTGAGGCTGACTCGGTCACCAGGTCGGCGCTGAGCAATTTGTGCCTGCAACTCCGCGACGTAACCGACTGATTTACCATCTAGGGCTACGATTACATCCTCGGGCTCAAGGTTTCCGCTCGCTGGTCCTTCCGGGTCTACTGCCTGAACTAGGATTCCCGAGATGGAAGGTAGTCCGTATACCTCAGCGTCTTCTGCCGTAGCTGTGATAATTTCCACGCCGATTCTTGGTCGCTTCACATAACCATACTCAACCAGATCTTCCATCACACGGCGGGCAAGGTTGATCGGGATAGCGAATCCGTATCCCTGGTAAGCTCCAGTCGTAGAGGCGATTGCAGAATTGATGCCCACTGCTTGACCGTTGAGGTTGACCATCGGTCCACCCGAATTTCCTGGGTTGATAACCGCGTCGGTTTGAAGGAAATCTTCAATCGCCCAGCGGGAAGCTTGATCGCCGAATCTTGGGTCGGAGCGCAGTTCGTTCTGAAGGAGCTGCAGTGGCCGACCACGTGCGCTGATGATCCCAGCCGTAACAGTGAAATCAAGAGCCGCAGAATTACCGAATCCAGGGTTACCAATTGCGAGGATCCACTCTCCGACCTTTACGTTGTCAGAATTACCAAAAGCAAGTGCTGGAAGAGATTCTCCTGCATTGATCTTTATGAGAGCTACATCAGTGAAAGGGTCAGTTCCGATAATTTCTGCATCGAAATAACGTCGGTCAGGGAAGTAGACCTTAACCTCGTCCGCTCCTTCGACGACATGGTTGTTGGTAAGAATATATCCGTCTGCAGAGACCACAAATCCGCTGCCTCCGGCGATTTGCCCCTGCGATGGAGGTTGGTTTTGCCCTTCTGGCGCATCAAAGAAGCGGCGGAATGCATCAGGAACGTCCTGGTTAGCAGCTGTCACAGGCCTACGAGCTTCTATCCGCACCACTGCTGGTGTAACCGCATCCGCAAGATTTGTGAATGCTTGGCTCAGATCTAGTGCCGGCTTAACTGCTTCCGGGGATATTTGCGCTGTCTCTTCAATGAGCGGCATCGCATATGACTTACTCGTCCATCCGAGCCCGCTGGTAATCGCGAGTCCGAACAGGAAGGCGATAGCGCTATAAAACACCACCTTAACCTTCGCACGAAGGGGGTCGTACATCTTAGCTCCTTCCCAAATCAATTCTCAGTGTTACAAAGGCCCGCCTGAGCAAACCGGATGGCATAACTACACATAAAGACCTGAGGTAGATCCAATTTCTAGACTCCTTAGGAAATGTTGAACTCTCTGGTTCCGCTAACTCTTTACCTGGGAGGTCTTATGGCTTCCATGTAAGGTTATTGTGGTTTAGTCCTCCTCTTCCACGATTTCATAATCAGCTTCGATCACATCTTCATCGGTACCAGCCTCGGTTTCGCCTGTGCTTCCTTCTTCTGGATTTGCTTCTTCACCCCCAGCTTCGGAAGCTTGAGCTTGATACATTTCTTGTCCAGCTGTGCTGAATGCTTGCATCAGCTCATCCCGTGCAGTGCTAAGGGTGTCGGTATCATCTCCCTTAAGAGCTTCCTTGGCCTGCTCGAGTGCTGATTCAAGACGATTCTTCGTCGCCTCATCAACCTTGTCGCCCCACTCATCCGTATCTTTTTCGACCTGGTAGACAAGGGAGTCGAGCTGATTACGAGCCTCCACATTCTCTCGGTTCTCTTCGTCTTCGGAAGCGTGTGCCTCGGCGTCCTGCACCATCCGATCAATTTCGGCATCGGATAACCCACTCGATGCTTCAATCCGTATTTCCTGTTCTTTACCAGTAGCACGATCCTTAGCGGATACGTTCAGGATCCCATTCGCATCGATGTCAAAGGTGACTTCCACTTGAGGCATCCCTCTTGGTGCTGGTGGAATACCGGTGAGTTGGAACTTGCCGATCGTTTTATTGTCGATGGCCATATTCCGTTCACCTTGGAGCACGTGGATCTCGACTGTTGTCTGATTATCCTCCGCAGTGGAGAAGACTTCCGCTTTCTTGGTTGGAATAGTGGTGTTGCGCTCAATAAGGGTCGTCCGGATCCCTCCGAGCGTCTCAATACCTAGAGACAGTGGTGTCACATCGAGCAGGAGGACGTCTGTGACCTCCCCAGCCAGTATACCACCCTGTATCGCAGCACCTACTGCTACGACTTCGTCCGGGTTCACACCCCGGTGAGGTTCCTTCCCGAAGAAGTCCTTAACAATTTCCTGGACCTTCGGGATACGGGTTGATCCTCCGACGAGAATCACTTCATCGATGTCGTTTGTTGTCAGACCAGCATCCGCTAGTGCCTTCTTCATCGGCTCAATCGTGCGCTGGTTAAGATCCTCAACGAGCTGCTCAAACTTAGCTCTTGAGAGCGTGTAATTTAGGTGCTTAGGACCGTCTTGGGTTGCTGTGATAAATGGAAGATTTATGTCTGACGACATAGTCGTTGAGAGTTCCATTTTCGCTTTTTCCCCAGCTTCCTTCAGTCGCTGAAGAGCCATTGGATCTTGAGACAAATCGATCCCTTGATCACGCTTAAACTCATCCACGAGCCAGGTGATGATTCTCTGGTCGTAATCATCACCCCCTAGGTGTGTATCACCATTTGTCGATTTGACCTCGAATACTCCGTCACCCAACTCTAAAATCGAGATATCATAAGTACCCCCACCCAGGTCAAAAACGGCAATTTTCTCTTCAACTTGCTTCTCTAAACCGTACGCTAAGGCAGCAGCTGTAGGCTCATTCACAATTCGGAGCACTTCCAGACCGGCGATCTTTCCGGCGTCTTTCGTGGCTTGCCTTTGGTCATCATTGAAGTATGCAGGGACCGTCACTACAGCTTGGCTCACCTTAGTTCCCAGGTAGTCCTCAGCGGTCTGTCGCATTTTCTGAAGGACCATGACACTGATTTCAGGTGGACTGAAGGCTTCATTTTCTGCGTTCGGAATCGTGACTTGCACCCTGCCGCTAGAGTCGGGACCGACCTTGTAAGGAATGAGCTTCTCTTCCTCGGAGACTTCAATATGCTTTCGGCCCATGAACCGCTTGATCGAAAAAATCGTGTTTTCAGGATTTGTGATTGCCTGGCGGCGTGCTACCTGACCTACCAACCGNTCACCCTCTTTCGTAAATGCCACCACCGATGGGGTTGTCCGCCCACCTTCTGAGTTCGGGATGACCACCGGCTCACCGCCCTCCATAACTGCGACGACAGAGTTGGTTGTCCCTAGATCAATCCCAATAACTTTGCTCATAATTCTCCTCAATATCCGCTGGTAGGCGTTGTTCTATCTCAGGTCTGCTAGTGCAATAGCTATGCCGTAAAACTACTGCAATTACACGCCGGTTTGGCCGGGTTTACGGCGGATAACTGCCATAATGGCACCCCTGTTGTCGTCTGGGATGATTAAAGCTGGGAAGGAGTTGCCGTACGAGATCATGTGATGGCAAACCATGATCTCTCTGCGTTGGTTGTTGTTGGTTCAGTGTTGTTCCAGTGATATTGGGTCTGGTTTACGCTTATTCGAGGAGATGATCACCCGAATGAAGGCACCAGGGCCAGCCGTTGCCGTCCTCTGGGTAACAGCAGTGACTCTGATTTTGACGGGTGCGTGGCAAAGTATGGGAGCTGAGATTGCTCCCTATCCTTCTTCGATGATGCAGACAGCTTCCCAGGCCGTGAACCAGATTTCTGTTCCGGAGGGATCCCTCAGCTTACCGCTAGTAGAACGTCTGCGGTCAATCCTGGGCCTTGCCTTCCTTGTAGCTATTGCTTGGGGGCTGAGTGTTGACCGGAAGAATGTGGTTTGGCGAATCGTGATATGGGGTATTTCTCTCCAGATCCTATTTGCGTTCTTCATCTTAAGAACAGATATCGGGGCTAATGTTTTTGATGTGATTAATAGCGTAATGGTTGCGCTTCTCAGTTTCACTGTTGACGGTGCCAGCTTCATTTTCGGGAACTTAGTGTACGAAAATGTGCCAGTGGGAGTTGGGACTGTGGGGCAGGGTGAGTTCTCGGAGATGCCCGGTCAGGTAGCGAACACAGGGGCGTTTTTCGCGTTCAATGTTTTGCCCACTATCATCTTTTTCTCATCTCTGATGACGGTCCTCTATCACCTTGGCATCATGCAGCTAGCCGTGAGGGGTATGGCGTTCGTGATGCAGCGTACTATGGGGACCTCTGGTGCCGAAACTATGTGCGCAGCGGGGAANATCTTCATAGGTCAGACTGAGGCNCCCCTCCTTATCAAGCCATTCGTCGAGAAGATGACGATGTCGGAGCTTATGGTGGTCATGACTGGGGGCTTTGCCACAGTAGCAGGAGGTGTACTTGCTGCGTATGTGGGCCTTCTTATGGCGTACTTTCCGGATATTGCCGGACATCTTATCGCTGCCTCAGTCATGTCTGCACCAGCCGCACTAGTTGTTGCCAAGCTGATGTATCCTGAGGATGGTAAGCCGGAGACATCTGAGAATCTTGAAGTTAGCATCGAATCTTCGGACGTGAACGTGATTGATGCCGCAGCGCGAGGAGCGTCGGAGGGACTCTTCCTGGCGCTGAATGTTGGAGCAATGCTGCTCGCTTTTGTCGCTCTAGTGTACATGATGAACGGNCTGCTTGGTGGGTTAGGTAGTCTAGCAGGTATCGANGGACTCACCTTCGAGCGGATCCTAGGATGGCTTCTATCTCCACTCGCGTGGCTCATGGGCGTGAGCTGGGCTGACGCTCCTATGGTCGGATCTTTGATTGGTGCAAAAACGGTTTTGAATGAGTTCTACGCGTACCTGCAATTAGCGGCGATACTGGGTGGNGAAAACGATCTTGAACCGCGGTCGATCATTATCACCATTTACGCGTTATCGGGCTTCGCAAATTTCATGTCAATTGGAGTGCAACTAGGAGGGATCGGTGGTATTGCTCCTTCACGGAGGCATGATCTAGCCCGATTGGGTTTGCGCGCGATGATTGCTGGATCGATCGCCGCGTTTATGACAGCTACGGTCGCGGGGATGATCCTCTGATCGGATACTCGAGCAGCTTGTTTCTCGCATTAGTGCTCGACTTCAAGTGGCATCCGCCGAATGATTCACCGGAGCCGTACCGCTACCGAGCTGGGGCGCCGTTCTNATTGCTCGGATAACAAATTGGATCGCTCTGTTAACTGCGTCGCCGAGGTCTTCACCGTGAGCGAGTCCCGCAGTGATTGCAGCAGAGAGCGCGCAGCCAGTCCCATGAGTTCGTGTCGTATTAATCTTCGGCCGTCGCCAGATACGCTCTTCTGATCCATCCCAAAGAATATCTATGGCATCCCCTTCAAGGTGCCCTCCCTTAATAAGTGCAGCCCCCGCCCCCCGCTCCACTAAGTTTCGACTTGCGGCTTGAAGATCCTTAAGTGACTTAAGCGGCTGACCTACCAAGACGGCAGCCTCATGCAGGTTTGGAGTAATTAGAGTTGTAAGAGGAAGGAGCTCGTTCAGCAGTGACTTCTCTGCGCCGGAATCCAAGAGTCTGTCTCCACTCGTAGCGACCATCACCGGATCCATGACATATCGGTTGAGCCTATGTTCACGTATCGCTGTGGCAACTTCGCATACAAGTCCCTCATTAGTGAGCATCCCGGTCTTCAAAGCATTAGGACGGAGGTCAGTCACGACCGCATCTATTTGGGCTCGTACTATTGCTATGGGCACGGCGTGAATGGACCTAACGCCAACAGTGTTTTGGGCTGTCACAGCAGTGACAGCGCTCGTACCGTATACCTCAAAAGCGGAAAACGTTTTGAGATCCGCTTGAATACCAGCACCACCACCGCTGTCACTTCCGGCGATCGTGAGTGCGATAGGAGGAGATAAGTGCGTCATCAGCTAAATGGGTGTTCAGTTGAAGTCCAAGCTCACAAAAAATGGTGGGCTTAGTGGATCTGAGCCAGCAGAAGCGTCGACTCCTAGGTCGGTTAAGGAATGGAAAGGCGAGAAAAAGGGAAGGGCTCGTCCTTGTTGAGGGTGTACGGGCTGTGAAGGAAGCCATCGATGCCAAGGCAGAAGTCCGATTTGTGGTGGCATCAGAAAGGATTGAATCTACAACCGCGGGACTTGCATTAGCTGAGCATATCAGAAAGGAGAATCTGGATATTACGAGTGTTAGTGAGAAAGAATTAGCAGCGCTGGCGGATACGAAGCATCCCCAGGGTATCCTAATGGTCTGTAAAGAACAGCAAATGGAGCTTCCGGATATCCTCCGAGTTGGTGGCTGCTACCTGGTGCTTGATGGCGTTCAAGACCCGGGGAATGTGGGGACACTCATCCGGGCAGCTGCAGCATTCGCCGTTGACGCGGTCATCACATTGGACGGGACTGCGGATGCATGGTCCCCAAAGACTGTGCGTGCATCAGCAGGTGTGGTTTTTCGGTTGTCGGTTGCTCATGCTGCGGCTGAGGAGGCTATTCGTGAGATAACCAAAGCAGGGGTACCGATTTGGTTAGCGGATCCAGGAGCGCCAAGTCTTAAGGCAAAACCCGATGATAGGGGGTTTGCATTGGTTTTGGCTAATGAAGGGGCAGGTCCTCGCCAGGCCGTGTTGGATGCCGCCGAACATATGGTGAGGGTACCGATCTCAGGACAAGTCGATTCCCTCAATGTTGCGGTTGCAGGTGCGATCCTTCTCTACGAATTGACCAAGACGGAGGAGTAGTGGACGAGGCTTGGCTGGTCCCAGGCGTAGCCGGCCTTTCTGGTCTTGCTGTCGGGTGGCTTTTGAATATCTGCTCAACTAGGTGGCCTATAGATCTGCCGATCATATCTCCGGGTTCCCGGTGTTCAGAATGCTCTAGTGCCATCAGATGGTATGACAACATACCTGTTCTGAGCTGGATGATCTTATCTGGGAAGTGCCGCTACTGCTCAATGCAAATCCCCCTACAATATCCAGTTGTTGAGCTGACATCCGGACTGTTGTGTGCGGGGATATTCATGATCCATGGTCTCAGTGGGGAGGCACTAAGGGGGAGTGTCTTTCTCTGTCTACTCCTAGGGATGTCGATCTCTGATGCTCGCTTTTACATCATCCCGGATGAGTTTTCACTGGGAGGAACGATACTTGGTCTCGCGATGTCGTTTTTGCCGGGCGGCATAGGTTGGGTTAGTGCAGTAGGAGGAGCACTGGTCGGCTACACCTTCCTCTGGTTCATCGCTGTAGCCGGTACGCGCATCATAGAGAAAATTTCTCCCGGACGACTAGAAGAGGCCGGTTTGGATAAGGCGATGGGAGGTGGGGATATCAAGATGATGATGATGGTGGGCTCGTTNGTTGGTATCTCGGGGGTAGCTGAGACCGCTTTCCTGGGGTCTTTGGGCGGCCTAGTCGTTTATGGTCCAGTAGCTACACTGTATAGACGGCTTATCCCGTTCGGGGTATTCCTCGCTGTTGCCGGCGCTATCACATATCTCTGGGGTGATGCAATGATGGACTGGTACCTTACCCACATCATGGGTCTTGCAGCCTAGAGAACAGTCGTGATTAAGGGTCTGAGCAATCCCGCTGATAGCCGCAACTGAGACAAATCAGCTTACAGTGCCGTTCAATCATTTGTGCACCGCACAGATCACATAGGGTTGTCTGGGTCTTCAAAGATCCTTCGTCCGTAGGCGAGCTCGGCTGAGCTATCTCATGGACCCCATCTTCCGGATCATTTCTGCTGCTACCTGGTTTATCGCGCAGAGTCAATCTTTCTCTGGTATACCGATACCGGCATCACGGTATTCTCGTGAGAGGATGACATAGTGTTCTCCACCCCCTTCGATCCAGGAAGCGGCATTCCCCTCTAGCGTTTTCTTTACTTGTCCAGGGACACCAGCTACCAAGCTACGGTCCGGGACCTGAGAACCCTCTAGGATGACCGTATTTGCCGCCAAGAGGCATTCGCAACCAACTACTGCATTCTGCAGAATAACCGCGTTCATACCCACCAAGGTTCGGTCTCCGATTGTGCAACTCTCGAACTTAGCTCCGTGACCTACTGTTACATCTTCTCCAATCACTGTTGGTCCCCACGTCCCCACGTGCACGACGCAGTTGTCCTGCACACTGGTGCGTGGTCCGATGACAATTCCATAATCCGGATTGTCACCTCTGAGCACTGCTCCAAACCACACGCTTGCGTCAGCACCCACTGTTACATCTCCAATAAGCACAGCTGTGGGTGCGAGAAATGCGCTAGAGTGGATTCTTGGCTTCTTTCCCCTGAAGGGGATGACGATGGCCATTAGTTGTTATTGGATGTCTGGAGATCGGTTAGCCGGGTTACTTGCGCCCTAATAACCTGAGTCTCCGTTGCTTGCATGATTTCAATCCGGACATCACCACATAGTAGCTTTTCACCCACGGAAGGCACGTGTCCTAACTCTTCAAGGATCAAGCCGTTCAGTGACCGATGTTCCAGCTTCGGGAGGGTAACTCCAAGTGCTTGATTGATGTCCCTGACATCAACGCCGGCATCGCATTCAATCTGGTTCCTAGAGACTCGGCGAATTTCTTCTTCCTCCACATCGGTTTCATCACGAATTTCCCCGACAAGCTCTTCAAGTACGTCCTCTAAAGTTACGAGACCGTCTGTTCCTCCAAACTCGTCTGCAACGATACCCATATGGATGCGCTTTGCCTGAAAATCTCGCATTAATTGGGCAAGAGATAGAGATCCAGGGACGAAGAAAGGAGCCCTTGAAATTTGGTGGAGCTTGAGGTCATGCATTCCCTGACTAATACGTTCATAGGCTTCACGGACATAAAGGATACCTGTCACGTCATCGACTGAATCCTTGTATACAGGGACTCGGCTGTACGGGACATCCGGAAGCCCGTCAATAATCTCAGAAAGGGTTAGATCTTCTTGCCAGGCAAAGATATCGACTCGTGGGACCATCGCATCCCAGGCCGTTAACTCGTCCAGCCGAAACGCACGCTCTACCAGAAGGTTTTCTGACTCTTCGAGAACACCTTCTTCTTGACCGATTTCCTGAATTTCCCTGAGTTCTCGCTCCTCCATGCTTAATTCGTCTTCTCGGTTCTTGGCGAGTGCATCCTCAAGCCTGGAAACTGGTACCGATATCCATCGTGTCCATTGAGTCAGACTGAGCAGTCCTGATGCCGAAGCTAGAGCGAGTCTTACGGGATGGCGGGCAGCAATCGAGCGAGGCAATACATCCGCGAACACGATTATGATTACCACACCGACCATTACGTAGAGTGCCGGTGGTACACGTTCCAAGGTCAGTACACCGGTAGCAACGCCAATCCCCATTGTCCCAAGATTCAGTGTATCCGTAATTAGGCGGACACTTGATCCGACATGGCCTGCTCTTCTTCTTACCTCTGTCAGTGCCTCCGCACCCTTGAACCCCTCACTCTTAAGTGTGCGCATCCTGGATTCACTAATCTGGAACGCTGCAGTTTGTGCTGCGGTGAGTGTAGCGGACAGAAGCAGGCAAAGCCCGAGTAATGTGAGTATAGCACCCGTCATCGGACGCTGTCCCAATCGGGTCTTCGTTTGGTACTAGGAGGGTGGTCGCCACCTCCGTTACTTCGATCTAACTCCAATCCCGACTCTCCTCAAGAAGTTCATGAATCACTCCACGGGTTGTACGTCCGTCCGCTTCTGCTTGGAAATTCAGGACCAGACGGTGGGCCAGTACGGCTGGGGCCACCGCTCGTACATCGTCCAAAGAAGGCATAGGTGATCCACGAGATGCTGCTCGTGCTTTAGCACCAAGCACGAGGAACTGTGAAGCACGCGGCCCAGCACCCCAAGAGACGTATTTTTGACTTACATCTAATGCTTCCGGTCCGGGGCGGGTTGAGCGTGCTAGCTTAACCGCGAACGAAACTAGGGAAGGTGGGGCGGGCACTCGTCGAACAAGTTGCTGCAATTCAATGAGATCTGAGGCTGTAACAATTGGATTGACTTCCGCTTCCTCTTCACCTGTAGTTCTCGTGGCGACTTCTTCCTCTTCATCCCGAGAGGGGTAGTAGATCGGAAGCTCAAGCATAAACCGATCTAGCTGGGCCTCCGGGAGCGGATACGTTCCCTCTTGCTCAATTGGATTTTGTGTTGCGAGCACGAAAAACGGTTTACCCAGAGAGTATGTCTCACCTGCTGCAGTTACTGCCCGTTCCTGCATAGCCTCTAACAGAGCTGCCTGGGTTTTAGGTGGAGTGCGATTGATCTCATCTGCCAGAACCACATTTGCAAATATCGGGCCTTTTACAAACCTAAAGACCCGACGACCTGTAGTCCGGTCCTCTTCGATCACTTCGGTACCGGTGATGTCAGTCGGCATCAGGTCTGGAGTGAACTGTATTCGGCTGAAATCCAGGTCAAGTGACTGAGCGACTGTTTGAACCAAGAGTGTCTTTGCCAACCCGGGGACGCCAACCAATAGAGCGTGCCCATTAGCCAACAGCGCTGTGAGCAATTCGTCAATCACTTCATCTTGGCCGACGATCTGCTTAGCAACCTCCCGTCTCATGGCGTCTGAGACCTCAACAACCCGTTCTAGTAACTCAAGGTCATCGCGTTGGACAATCGTGCTTTGTTCAGTTGTGGACATCTTTCTCCCTGATACCAAGCCGATGGATAGCAGATCCTATCCCATATATAACGATCGTACAATCCTGTGAGCTTGTGAAACCGCGCCGAAGATAGACCAGTGTTTTTCTAGGCGTCAAGCAAAGCAAACTATACATATGATTACCAAGAGAACCGGCTTGCTCTTTTTTTCACAAGCGGTAAATTATGCCGGCTCTTGATAGGCTATGTACCCTATTTTGAGGTTGCTCCCGCTACCCATGAGGGCGCAGGACCGTGCGAGAAGAAGAACAGGGGGAAGGTTCCCATGAGCTCTTGCGAGCTTCGGGTCAACACCTTGGGCACGGCCTAAAATGGACGATGTCAGTTTTGTTGTTCATGCTCCTTGGTGCGTGGGTAGACTCTAAGATGGGTACGTCACCGTTCGTCATGATTCTGGGCGCTTTAATCGGAGCCGGTGCAGGTGGCTACAGCCTTTACTACCACGTCGTGATTGAACCTAGAAACAGAGAGAACGGAGTCCGGTGAGTAACGTGACCAAATATGCGTTCACGGGCCTCGTAGGCGTAGCGCTAATCACGCTAGTTTTTATGCCGTTCCTTGATCCCGCGGGTCGCAGGGGGCTTGTGATTGCTGCCCTCATCGCGCTACCGATCCAAATCGTAGCCTTTGCCGCGATGCTCAGCTTTCGTTCCAACTGGAATCGGTTCCTAGCTGTATGGGTGGGTGGTACCCTGCTCAGGATGGTTGCCATAGGGCTTGCAGCTTTTGTCGCCATTCGCCTCGATTTGGAAGGGTTGGCTCCGATGCTACTGGCACTTGCTGGATTCTTCTTTGGACTTCTCCTGATCGAACCAATTTATTTAAGGTCCGAGCATGCAGAGACTTTATAGATGAAATTCCTCTCTCTCTTCACGGCCTTACAGGAGTCCGCTCAAGCTCACTCCAGTGAAGGACCTCCAGATCTCCAGGGGATGCTTCTGCACCATCTCTTGGATGGCAGTGAGCTCGAGTTTGAGATCTTAGGGAAAGGTTTTGTGTTTCACCTCCCGCACTTTGAACCGCTACATGTTGGTGGGCTCACAATTGATCTGTCCCCAACAAAACATGTGGTGTTCATGTTCCTGGCCGCCCTTCTTTGTCTTCTGGTGTTTATCCCAATCGGGCGCGCGATGCGTGACAAGTATACTGATCGTGCACCCAGCGGACTCGCCAACGCGATGGAGGCCCTGATCATTTACTTCCGTGATGAAGTCGTACGTCGAAATATCGGACACGGTGCAGACGCTTATACCGGATATATCCTGACTCTTTTCTTCTTCATTCTTTTCATGAACTTGCTGGGTCTGATGCCCTTCGGTTCAACAGCGACAGGTAACTTCATGGTAACCGGAGCGCTCGCGCTCATGACATTCGTCGTTGTAGAGATTTCCGGGATGAGAACACTTGGATTCAAGGGCTATATGCGGACGATCTTCTATGCGCCGCCTGGGCTGCCTCCGATTGGTCAGGCGGCTCTCCTAGTGATTCTCACACCAGTCGAATTTCTTGGAAAACTTACCAAGCCATTTGCGCTCATGATTCGGCTTTTCGCCAATATGCTGGCTGGACACACTCTAGTACTGTCTATGCTGGGCTTCATATTTTTGTTCGCCGGAATCGGCGCTGCCAAATGGTTTGTTGCTGGCGGCTCTGTTTTGATTGTTATAGCGATCATGGCTCTCGAAGTTTTTGTAGCATTCCTGCAGGCCTACATTTTTGCAATGCTTTCCGCGGTTTTTATTGGACTTATTCGGCATGCACACTGATGGACCACCTCAACTCGTAAATTCAACCCGTCCGTAAGACGATTACCCAAAGGACAACACAAGATGTTTACTATGTTCCAAGAAGCTGCATCAGGGATGGATCCAAACGGCCTGGCCCTTCTGGGTGCAGGAATTGGTGCTGGGCTCTCTGTTATCGGAGCGGGAATTGGCATCGGCCAGATCGGCTTAGGTGCGACGCAGGGAATTGCTCGCCAGCCTGAGGCAGCTGCCACGATCACAACTACGGCTATCATCCTGGCCTCTCTGGTCGAGGGAGCAGCGCTCTTCGGGATCGTGATTGCGATCATCTTCAAATTTATCTAGAGGGAGAACACTCCTTGCTCATCCTCTCGGGTGCTCTGCTAGAACTCGATAGGGTTAGGGAGGAAATTGGAAGATGATGAAGACATCGATGAGAGAAAGTCGTGTGCTAAGTTGCGTACTCACCCTCATGATAGCTGCCCCCAGCTTGCTGTCCGCTCAGCATGAGAGTGAAGGGGGCGGTGGGCTCTATGATATCAATACGGGGCTGAGTGTCTGGACACTAATTGTGTTTGTTAGCCTCCTGTTGATCCTCAGAAAGTATGCGTGGGGTCCGATCGTGGATGCTGTTGATAGCAGGGAGAAAGGAATCCAGGCAGCTATCGATGGGGCCGCAGAACTCAATGCCGAGGCTGCAAAACTCTTGGAGGAGCACCGTGAGCAAATGGCGGATGCTCGCAGGCAGGCAAGTGAGATTCTTGCTGAAGCCAAGGTAGCTAGCGAACGCGTTCGTAAAGAACTGGAAGAGAAAGCACGCACAGAGGCACAGGGCATTGTCGAGCGCGCGTTGGCAGAGATAGAACGGGAACGGGATGGGGCGCTCGAAACTCTGCGACGGGAGTCAGTTGATTTGGCGCTGGCTGCTGCCTCTCAATTAATGCAGGAGAGTTTTGATCAAGAGACAGACCGACAGTTGGTAGAGCGGTATCTCAATGAGTTGGTTGATGGGGCCGCACAGGCGTGAGAGATGAAACCGTCGCACGAAACTACGCGGAGACCCTCTTCGAACTCGCAAGACGCAACGAGAGCATTCAGGAATATGGTGACGCTCTCGGAATGGTAGCAGGTCTCCTAGAAGATGACTCACGGTTCCGCACCTTTGTGGAAACACCACGAATTGATGATGAAAACAAGAAGGACGTCATTCGAAAGGTTTTTCGTGATAAAGCGCCAAAACAGGTGATAAACTTTGTTCTGATCACGATTGACAAGCGAAGGCAGACCCTCCTCAGAGAGATTTCCGCTGAGTATCTCCTGCTTTTGGACGACCATTTGGGTAGAGAGCACGTTGAAGTAACTGTGGCTCGGCCGCTAGATGATACCACGGCAAATGTAGTTTCTGAGCGGCTATCAAAGATGCTTGGCAAACAGGCGATACCACATATCCGGGTCAAGCCGGAAATATTAGGCGGACTTATAGTCCGCACAGGTGACATGATCTACGACCGTTCAGTGCGGAGACGACTCGAAGATTTGCGTCGCCGACTCCTTACTGCTCGCATTCCATCTGGGCAAGTCGGAGAAGCAGCAGGTTGAGGCCGAGCCCTACAAACCAGGATCCCATATAGATGGCCAATGATTCACAGCTTCGCGCAAGCGAAATTAAAGACATCCTCCTCAAGGAAATTGATCGGTATGAAGAGGATCTCCAAGCGGAAGAAATCGGTGAGGTACTCGAGCTAAAAGATGGGATTGCCCGAATTTATGGGCTTACCAACGCGATGGCTTCAGAGATGCTCGAGATCACTTCCTCTGAAACGGGTGAAGCGATTACAGCGTTAGCACTCAATCTCGAAGAAGATAATATCGGTGCAGTGATCATGGGTGAGTGGACGAAGCTCCACGAGGGTGACCAAGTTCGCCGGACAGGAAAGGTGTTGAGCTTGGAGGTGGGGCACGGATACCTGGGCCGGGTTGTTGATCCACTTGGAGCACCACAAGACGGAAAGGGTCCAATCGACGGGATTGAGGAGAGTCGCCAAATCGACATTGTGGCCCCTGGAATCGTGAAGCGACAACCCGTCGGTGAGCCGTTACAAACCGGACTCAAGGCGATTGATTCGATGATCCCAATCGGTCGAGGACAACGCGAATTGATCATCGGGGATAGGGGGACGGGGAAAACTGCGATTGCGATCGATACAATCATTAACCAGAAGGACACGGGTGTAATCTGCATCTACTGTGCTATCGGACAGCGAGCGGGCAAAGTGCGCAGCGTGGTGGAAACACTTCGTGAACATGGGGCGATGGAGTACACAATCATTGTTACTTCTAATGCCTCGGACCCGGCGCCCATGCAGTATATCGCGCCGTACTCAGCTACTGCTCTCGCCGAACACTTCATGTGGCAAGGCAAGCATACGCTGGTTGTGTACGACGATCTCTCCAAGCAGGCTCAAGCGTACCGCCAGCTTTCTCTGATACTCAGGAGGCCTCCAGGGCGTGAGGCATACCCTGGGGATGTCTTCTACCTGCACTCACGGCTCTTGGAAAGAGCATCTAAACTCTCAGACGACCTCGGGGGAGGCTCGCTTACGGCGCTACCCATTATTGAAACGCAGTCAGGGGATGTGTCTGCTTATATCCCGACCAATGTGATCTCAATCACAGATGGACAGATTTTCCTCGTACCAGACTTATTTTATTCCGGGGTTCGTCCAGCTGTAGATGTGGGTATATCCGTGTCTCGAGTTGGAGGCGCAGCACAGATCAAGGCTATGAAGAAGGTTGCGGGACGGCTTCGACTGGACCTTGCACAGTACCGGGAGTTAGAGGCATTTGCGCAATTCGGATCAGATCTTGATGCCACCACACAGCGGCAATTGGCGCGTGGTGCACGAACTGTCGAGATGATGAAGCAACCACAGTACCAGCCGATGCCCGTTGCCAACCAGGTAGCGGTCATCTATGCGGTGACCAACGGTTATTTGGATGAGGTGGCTGTGGAGGATGTTCGAGTCTGGGAACGGCGTTTCCATGAACACCTCTCAAACATGCACCGCGAGGTTCTGGATGGAATTAGCGAGGTAGGTGAATTGACTGAGGACCTTGAGCCGAAGCTTGTGTCAGCTATTGAGGAGTACAATGAAGCTTTTCAAGCTGAGCAGGGGAGCCAGGTGCAGGCCGCTGCGGCTGCATCGGCCTAAGGACAGAGGGCAGAGATAGGTATGGCTGGCGCCCGTGAGGTCAAGCGACGAATTAAGTCCGTCGAGAATACTCGGCAGATCACACGCACGATGGAGTTGGTAGCGACATCGAAGCTTAAGCGTGCAACAGATCGTGTGCATGCAGCTCGCCCGTACGCGAATGCGCTACAAGAAATTGTGGGAGGCCTTTACTCCTCGGAGTTTTCCGAGAAGTACCCCATTCTTCGTCGACCTGAGCATGTGAGGCGCGCAGCTGTTCTCCTGCTTACGGCGAATAGAGGGCTCGCTGGGGCTTTCAATGCGAACCTTATCAAGCACGCAAGGAACCTGCTTGAAGAACTAAGTGATAAGGGTATCGAGACAGAACTTCATGTAGCTGGAAAGAAAGGGATTGCCTACTTCCGCTTTCGGGGAGAGAAGATGCTCACTGAGCGGTTAGACATCAGTGACTATCCATCGATTGAAGATGCCGAGTCAGTAGTAGGTCCGATCCGGGACCGCTTTGCGGATGGTGATGTCGATGCGGTATATCTGGTCAGTTCGGAGTTTCGGTCGGCGATGTCGACACCACCTCGGACTTTTGAACTTCTCCCTGTAAAGCCAAGAGGTGAGGCGTCCTCATCGGATGCATACATCCTGTCACCGAGCGGGGATATGATTTTAGGGAGACTTCTCCCAGCCTACATACGGAACACAGTCTATACGGCTATGGTGGAGAATGCGGCGGCAGAGCAGGGAGCTCGTCGCACGGCAATGAAGAGTGCAACGGATAATGCAGGTGATATGCTTGAATACCTAACGCGCACGTACAACCGGGCGCGGCAGGCACAAATCACGCAGGAGATCGCCGAGATTGTTGGCGGTGCTGCTAGCCTGGAATAGAGGCTTTTTCAGAGACAGAGATATAGGGATACTATGGCAGACAACATTGGGAAGGTGGTGCAGGTCATCGGGCCAGTTCTAGATGTCGAGTTCGACCCGGAGCACCTACCAGAAATCTATAATGCGCTGAATTTGTCCGTGGCAAACGAGGCAGGTCAGGAAATCTCTCTCGTAGCTGAGGTACAGCAGCACATTGGTCGTGGTCAGGTTCGTGCTGTTTCGATGTCCTCCACAGATGGTGTGACACGCGGGATGGAGATGACGGACACAGGCTCCTCAATCAGTGTCCCAGTCGGAGAGCCTTCACTGGGCCGTATCTTGAATGTTCTCGGAGAGCCGGTTGATGAGATGGGTCCGGTCGGGGGCGAAGGGGCTGAACTAGAGCGCTGGCCGATCCATAGGCCTGCTCCGAGGTTCGATCAATTAGAACCGAAAACCGAAATCTTTGAGACAGGTATCAAGGTCGTTGACCTGCTCGCACCATATGTGAAGGGTGGGAAGACCGGTCTTTTTGGAGGTGCAGGTGTCGGGAAGACTGTCATCATCATGGAACTCATTAACAACATTGCAATGGAGCATGGAGGCAGATCCGTATTCTGCGGTGTAGGTGAGCGCACACGAGAGGGCAATGACCTCTGGCTCGAAATGAAGGAATCGGGCGTGCTGGATTCCACCGCACTAGTCTATGGTCAGATGAATGAGCCGCCTGGAGCCCGACTTCGCGTCGGACTTTCGGGCCTGACAATGGCGGAGTATTTTCGCGATGTAGAGGGTCAGGATGTTCTTCTGTTCATCGATAATATTTTCCGATTCACCCAGGCTGGATCTGAAGTATCTGCACTGCTTGGCCGTATGCCATCAGCGGTAGGATATCAGCCGACTCTTGGCACAGAGATGGGTGAGCTACAAGAGCGGATAACATCGACTGCTCAAGGCTCGATCACATCTGTGCAAGCGATCTACGTACCCGCTGATGATTTAACGGACCCTGCTCCGGCTGCGGCATTTACTCACTTAGATGCGACGACCGTGCTCTCTCGATCGATTTCGGAACAGGGGATCTATCCGGCGGTGGATCCACTCGACTCGACATCGCGTATTATGGACCCGCAGTTCGTAGGGGAACGACACTATAAGGTGGCATCCGATGTCCAGGCGATCCTCCAACGTTACAAGGATCTGCAGGACATCATAGCGATTCTCGGAATGGACGAACTGACTGAAGAAGACAAGATCATCGTGGGTCGTGCGAGACGTATCGCTCGCTTCCTGTCACAGCCGTTCTTCGTAGCAGAGACCTTCACAAATATCCCAGGACAATATGTGAAGCTGGATGAGACGATTGAATCATTTGAGAGGATGGCAGACGGTGAGTTTGATGATCTTCCAGAGCAGGCATTCTATATGCAGGGCGGTATTGAGAGTGTGATCGCTGAAGGTGAGCGTCTCGCGGCGGAAGGGGGATAACTCGTGGCATTGGATGTAAGGGTCGTCTCTCCGGACAGGGTAGTATTCGAAGGTGAAGCTTCTTCGATTGTAGCACCGGCATGGGATGGGCGGCTTGGTATCTTGTCCGGGCACGCTCCTTTGGTGACGCTGCTGGGTGCCGGTGAGCTCAATCTCGACCGTCCCGGAGGGGGTAGTGACTCATTTCACGTGGCGGCAGGGGTACTCAAGGTCGAGCGCGACGTTGTCACGGTCCTGACCGAATATGCCGCTGATGTGCCCCCCGAGGAGATCCCAGCTGCTGCGATAGTATTTGCAGAAGACGTTGTGGAATAATCTGAGGATCAGTTCTAGTGAAGGTTGACCTACACATCCATACGTCTGCCTCTGATGGCGCCTGGAGTGCTGAAGCCGTAGTCCAGGGAGCTGCGTCTGGCGGTTTAGATGTGATTGCAATCGCTGACCATGACACGACTGCATCCTTCTCTGTAGCGGAAGCGGTTGGTTCCGAGGTGCGTGTCCAAGTAATTCCAGCTATTGAGGTTAGCTCAATGTATCATGGTCGGAGTATTCATATTCTTGGATATTTTGTCGACCCAGTATCCGAGGCACTCCTGAACCACAGGGTCCGCGCAACGAAACACCGTGAAATTCGCATGCGTGAGATGCTTAACAGGCTTACTGAAGCAGGGATCTTGGTTACCTACCAAGATGTTAAAGCTGAGGCTGGGCCTGATGGAGGTGTATTAGGTCGTCCGCACTTAGCTAAGACACTTGTAAAAGCAGGTCATGCCGCGTCGGTACCGGATGCATTTAATAGCCTGATCGGTGACGAATCTCAGTTTTTTGTCCCGACAGATCTACTGGAGGCTACAGAGGCTGTTCAGTTAATATTAGCATCTGGTGGAATCCCAGTTTGGGCCCATCCTCCGAGGGATATCGTTGATGTACTACTTCCTGAATTGATTAGTTCAGGACTGCAGGGCATCGAAGTTTACCGGCCCTCTCACAGGCCAAAGGATGTGATGCGCCTCGAAGCGATCTGCAGTGAAAAGGGTCTCTTATGCAGTGGGGGGTCGGATTGGCATAGCCCAGATGCCGGGAGGTCTCTCGGGGACTTTTTTGTGGGCGCTGTCGAAGTTGAAGATTTGTTCAGGCTTGGTGGAGTCTAGGTGATTTAGCCTGAACAATAACTCTTCAGGTGTTCTCTAGTGCTGTAAGCATCGAGTAGGTTGCTTGCATTGGGTCGGATGCGCTCATGATTGCACTGGCGACTGCCACCCCGGTCGCGCCNACTGCCAAGACCTCTGGAATCCGACGGTTCGTGATCCCACCGATTGCTATCACTGGNACATNAACAGCGTCAATGACGCTTCTGAGTCCTGGCATTCCGATCACGTCACCAGCGTCTGGCTTTGTCGATGTGTGATAGATGGTGCCACACCCGATATAATTTGCTCCTTCGGCCACAGCCAAGTGGGCTAACTCAGGATCGTCGGCAGAAAATCCGATGAGAAACTCATCCGCAACGAGTCTACGCACCGCCTGGATTGGAGGGTCTTTTGGACCCAGATGTACGCCATCCGCACCAATTGCGAGTGCTAT
>JGI26060J43896_10000227_pt1 | contig 20186 bp, 19 predicted proteins | sample MarorgKNORR_S2LV_6_FD_43896 | JGI IMG/M metagenome (IMG submission 43896) | reverse complement strand
GATAAACTTGGTCCAGAATCCCAATGGGAAACAATAATCTATGCTTCTGATCCTATTGATGATGGTATCGTCGATCAGTTGCTCATAGTGGGTGGAGGGGACCCATTTTTAACGAATGAACAGTTATTAAAACTCGTACAAGATCTCAGAAAACTTGGGCTTCATACAATTCGCAATGGACTTCTGATAGACCAGAGCTTGTTTCCTAAACCGGATAAAAAACCAGGTGATTTCGATGATGATCCTTTGCGGCCCTATAATCTCATGCATGCTTCATTGTTGGCAAATTTCAATACTATTGATTTTACAGTGAAGAAAAATACCANAAATGATGGCATTGATATTGAATATGAATTTCTGCCTGATGGTATATATTTTAATAATAGGCTAAAAATTGGTAATGGNANNTGTTCTGACTTTAGAGAGCAGGTCTTTTTTAATCAACTGATTCAGGAATCTTATCCACCAGCAATTTTCATAGAGCTGACTGGCGAGTATCCCAAAAAATGCAACCATTACAATCATGATATTGCTGTTACAGAAACGAATCATTATTTTTTTGGAGTCTTTTCATATTTGTGGCAAAAGTCTGGTGGGATTATTAATGGATACATCAATGAAACTGATATTAAGAAAAATGCAGCAGCATTATTGAAATTTAAATCTATAAAACTTTCAGAATTAACACCTCATCTTTTNAAAAATAGTAATAATTTTATTGCCAGGCAACTGTTTTTGACGATTGGTAAATCTAAAACCAATTACAGTTTAAAGGCAGCAAGAAAATCAATGAAAAAGGTTCTAAAGAGAAATGGAGTGAATTCGCGAAAAAATTTTTACGATAATGGCTCTGGTCTATCAAGATCAACAAGCATCAGACCGGACACTTTATCTGATTTATTGCAGACAATCTATCAGCATCCAAACTCATCCATTCTTATGTCGTCACTCCCAATATCAGGGATTGATGGGACGTTATCAAATCGCTTTAAGTCACCCATGCTTCGGATGAGGATGAGACTTAAAACAGGCACTCTAGATGGCGTTAGAGCACTGGCAGGCTATGTGCATGGTTTGTCTGGTCAAGAATACATTGTCGTCTATATTCATAATGACTTATCTGAGTATAGCTACCAGACTAAAAAATTTGAGAATGCTTTATTCGAATGGCTAATTGATGATAAAGATCGCATTCTATGATTTGTTTTTGGACGTTTTAAATTTCCACCCTGTGAGTAGAATCATAAGAATTGCAAGCAATACAGGTTCCAGTTCAATTACTTTCGTTTGCCAGTAATAATGCCATACTCCTAAAACTGCAGCTGTATAGATAATACCGCTTATTGTTGACCTATTTTTATTAAACAAGGGTTGAAGTTTTTTAAAGGAAATCAAGCCCACTGACAATAGGCATAAAAAGCCAGCCCAGCCAACAATGAGATAAGGTGTTTCTATGATATCGACAATGATGACTTTGATATCTCCACCTTGATCAATCAGTGCATAGCTCAAAAAATGACTCAAAATATAAAAGAGAGATACTAGCCCGAGAGGTTTGGGTAATTTTTTACATAATTCATGCTGCGTGTAATATCCAATTGGTGCGATGAGTAAAGTTATCATCAAGATTCTAATTCCCCACTTTCCAGTTGCATGAATGATTGTCTCGATAGGGTTGGCACCTAAGTCAGAGAAAAAACCAAAGATAGGTAAAATACCAAAGCCTTTAAGACTAAGAATAATAAATGGGGTCAGGCTGATCAGTGTGAATAATTTAACCATATACTGCATTGAGTCTTTTCTGAATCCATTTAAAAATATTTTCTTAAGTTCATCCCTTGATAAAGTTGGGCTACCTCATCTTGATAACCATTAAACATAAGTGTGGGTTGCTTAGCTCCAAAGAAACCATTGCCAATTCTTCTTTCACGAGATTGACTCCATCGGGGGTGATCTACTTCTGGATTTACATTGGCATAAAATCCATATTCATTTGAGGCAGCTATATTCCAACTGGTTTTTGGCTGTGATTCTTGGAAATGAATCTTATTGATAGATTTGATGCTTTTAAAACCATATTTCCATGGAACCACTAAACGCATTGGTGCACCACTTTGATTTAATAAATCCTGTCCATATAATCCAACTGCAATTAAAGTTAATGGGTTCATAGCTTCAGCCATAGTCAGCGCCTCAATATACGGCCAATTTAATATACGCTTTCTTTGGCCTGGCATTTCACTGGGTCTATAAACTGTCTCAAAGGCAACATATTTAGCCTTAGAATTAGGCTCTAGTTTTTTGATAATATTGCCTAAAGGTATACCAATCCAGGGAATAACCATTGACCATGCCTCAACGCATCTAAGGCGATAGATTCTTTCTTCAAGGGCATTGCTATCAATTAAATCATCTATATTATAAATACCAGTTTTATTGGCTTCGCCAGAGATTTTGACATTCCAAGGAGCAGGCTCAAAGTTTGCACTATTTTGATAAGGATCCGACTTACCCATCCCAAATTCATAAAAATTATTATAAGTAGTAATGTCTTCAAAACTGTTTTTTGGCTCCGAAGTGGAATAGATTGAATTTCTTTTATAGGTAGGAATATAGCTGTCATCTTTTGTTGATTGACTCAATGTCATTCCCCAAGGAAGCATAGCTGAGGCTACACTCATTGATTTTATAAGTTTCCTACGTTCCAAATAAATACTCTCCGATGTAATTTCATAGGATTTAATAGTATTGCTTTTTTTTATGCTCATGGACTTGTACCTTGCCAGTAAATTAGAATATTTATTTGTATATTAGCGGATTCCAACATAGACGCAAACCCAGACTGATGAGACAATATCGGAAAGTAAATAAAGGTGATGATTATGAAAAATAAAGTTCTGATTTTATTCCCCCTTTTATTCCTTATTTCTTGCGGTTCTGAGGAGCAGTCCAATACATTTAAAATGACAGTTGGCGGGACAGGCGTTCCAAATACTATAGGAACAGAACATTTTTCTGAGTTTCAACAATCGGTGGAAGAAGGGCTGCCCAATGCAAAGGTTAAGATGCTGGTTTTTGGTCAATTGGGCTCTGAAGAAAATATTGTATCAGGCCTAAGGAGAGACAGAGTTCAGTTTGCTAATTTATCGGCTATCATTACTTCTACTTTGATTCCAGAAACAGCACTTTTATATGCTCCTTTTTTATTTAATGATGAAAAAGAAGCGGACTTTATTTTTGACAACTATCTGACTGATTTTTACAAAGAACTATTGGCAGAAAAGGGTCTAGAGTTTATAGCTTGGAGTGAGATTGGTTTTCATAATATATATGGAAAAGATCCAATTATTCTCCCTATGGATGCAGTAGGAAAGCGCTATCGTGTTTCTGCTAGTTTGAGCTCACGTTATTTTGCTGAAGCCATTGGTGCTGACCTCATTCCAATGGGCTATGGAGAAATTGTTCAGTCCTTGCAAACAGGATTAATTGAAGCGGGAGATAATTCCATAGCGCTTTATGTCAAGACTGGAAAGGAACAAGAAGCACCTCATTACACATTGACTCGTCATTCACTTGGAATGTCTCTGATGGTTGCACGAAAGGCTTGGTGGGATGAATTATCAATGGTGGAGCAGAAAGTCATAGCGGAAGCTTGGCCAAAAGTGAGCATCGCTAGAGAACAGTTGCGTGCAGAAGCGAAAGAAGATTTAGCTAATGCAGAAAAAATGGGCATTATTGTGCATGCATTAACATCAGAACAAAGAGCATTATGGAGGCAGGCCAGCCAAGGTCAAACTGAGAGAATGGCAGAAACAATTGGGGGTCGATCTCAAGATTTACTTAACCTGATTAAGCAAGGTAAAACTGAATATCAAACTCAGTTTAGTGAGTAGTTCTTATAATAAGTACTAATAAAAGAATTGCTTTAATACTGCTTACGGAGGCTATAGCAGGCATTACTTTTGGTATTTCTATGCCACTAGGCGCACTGACACTAGAGTCTTGGGGACAATCATCCACAATGATTGGCCTCAGTTCTGCAATGCCTGGACTTGCTGCTGTTATAGTGACTCCTTTTTTACCCAGGTTGATTAATTATTATGATCAAATCTCCATACTCAAATTTTCTTTTATTGTAGTTCCCTTGTCTCTCATATTATTAAGTTTCACCAATGACCTTTTTACGTGGTTTTTTTTACGATTTACCTTAGGAGCAGCAGCAACGGTAATATGGGTTATCACTGAAATATGGATTAATTCTTATGCTAAAGATGAAAATCGAGGAATAATTATTGCTATCTATACCTCAGTATTATCATTGGGTTTTATATCAGGTGTCTTATTGTTATCTGTGATTGAAGTTGAAAACTACAATACAGCTTTCTATACAGCAGCAGCAATTGCAGTTTTTGCTGCCATGCCTATATGGCCAGTAAAAGATTGGCCTGAATATGATGTTGTTGAGAATATTTCATTTTTGAACTATCTAAAGAAAACACCCACTTTGATGGGATCAAGTTGGGTTATGGGGTTTCTTTATGCAGGAACAGCTTCTTTATTGCCCATTTTTGCTCTTCAATATGAATTAAATTATTCAGAATCTTCTAGAACTGTTGCTTGGTTAGGCAGTGGTGAACTACTATTGCCTATTTTAGTTGGATTGTTGGCAGATAGGGTNAACAAAAGAAAATTAATGATCGTTATTATAATAATTACTTCTCTGGCACTCTTTATNATGCCTTACATATTTTCATATGCTATCCCAAGAATAATGCTTTTATTTATATTGGGTGGAGCAATTATGAGTCTTTATTCACTGGGATTAACCATGTTAGGGCATCAATTTAAAGGGCAAGCATTAACCTCTGCCAATGCAAGTTTTATCTTTTTTCTCTGTTTGGGTGAAATCTTTGGACCGCCTATTATTGGAACCTCTATGGATATATTTGGTACCTATTCTTTTGGATGGGTATCAGCAGGTGTTTGTTTGATCTATCTATTGATTTTTATTTCAAGCGGTAGCATGAAAGCAACCAGGTGATATTAGGCAATTGGATTATCTAATGGTTTATCTTCTATTTTTGGCTTAGTCTTTTCTATATCTTCCAAGGGATAGCTGTATGTATGTCTGATGACCATGTCAATGGATTCTTGTGGAACTCCATCAATATACACAGGCCTATAAACAGTATTCCTGATGGCTGAAATGGCTACTTTATCAATTAATTTTTGAGGTTCTGATTCTATAATTTCAATATTATCAGTATTTCCATTTAAGTTGATTGCGTATTGAATGGCTATAAAGCCAGATGCGACCGTCTGAGTATCATTGTCCTTTTGTTTAATAGGGTATTTGGGAGGAATGAGAACATTTCTTACTCTGATGGGTTTTGAGAAGCGTTCCTTAATGATCGGACCCATTGACTCATCTTCATCAATCAATCCCCAACAATCTTGATAAGCTTTTTTTGCTGATTCTGATCTTCCAAAACTATTATAGGTGTCTCCCAAATCTAATAAAACTTCCAACTTCAAAAAAAGATTTTTTTCTTCACTTTCATCGATAGCTTTTAATGCTTTCTTCAATGGACTTAGACTTTGATAAATATCCATTCCTTCTCTTCGATGCGAGTAGGAAATATTTTTAAAGGTTTCTACCAGTTCTCCCAAATTTTGATCGTTTCGTTTTATTTGCCTTTCCAATACTTCTTCATGAATTTCTCTCTCAAAATAGACTTGTCCAGATCTCTTATACCATTTAGCTAGCTTGACTAAAGATTCATCCACCATAGGATTTTCTATGCCAAAATGGTTTTTATTGACATAGACTTGAAAAGATTGATGATGATTGGCTTTTTCAAAATCTCTCAAACCAATAAAGCTTTCGGTCAATGAATCATGTATTTTTAATTGTTCTAGATTATAGAAACCAGCATTTACATGATTAATTCTTAATGCTCTTTCAAAGATATTAACGGCTTCATCGTATTCTTCAAAACGATTGAGAGTCAGTCCAAAACCATAGAGTGGTGAGATTAGTTCAGGGGAAATAATATTTTGATTTGCCTCAATCAACTTGATGCATCTTTGAAAGATTAATTTGGATTGATCAAAATCATCTATCATGTAAAAAGCACTCGCTAGATTATTTAAAGGAGTGATTAGTTTGTAGTTCTCTGACCCATAGGTCTTTTCAGTTAAATCGACAATACTAGTAGCAATCGCGATGCTTTCTTCATATCGTTCTTGATCAAAGAGATTGAGAAACTGTGCTTGCAATTCATTTCTTTTCAGAAGATTACTTTCTTCATTGGTTTCTTGACTATTAATTTGGCTGTTGCCTAAGGACAGGCTTAATAGCATCATTATTAATATAATTTTCTTTATAAAGTGATTCAAATTATCCTGTTCAGTCTTTGCATTAGCATGTTATTAATTTATCATAAAATATGAATTCGAGCATAATAGACAAAGAGATTTTAATATGACAGATATAGGTACAAAACATTTTGTCAATGGTAATAGTGTCCATAAGCCTTTTCCTGAGGAATGCCATCAACTAATAGTAGCAATGGGTTGTTTTTGGGGAGTAGAAAAACTATTTTGGCAAGAAGAAGGCGTCTACTCGACAAGCGCAGTCTACATAGGTGGAACTGCTGTTGATCCNACTTATCAAGAGGTATGTAGTGGAATGACAGGGCATACCGAAGGCGTTCTGATTGTCTATGACCCTTTAAAGATTTCTACAAAAGAAATATTAAAGTTTTTTTGGGAAGGACATGATCCAACACAATATATGAGACAGGGCAATGATATAGGCTCACAGTATCGTTCAGCTGTATTTTTTTCCGATGACGAGACACTACAATTAATTCATGAAACTAAAGCTGAATATCAAAAGAAATTAAAACAGTCCGGCTATGGAGAAATTGTTACTGAAGTCATTCCAGTGGAGCATTTTTATTATGCTGAAGATTATCATCAACAGTATCTAGCTAAAAATCCTAACGGCTATTGTGGACTTGGTGGAACGGGTGTTTGTTTAAATTAGTAACTCTAATTTAGAACCTTATAGCCTCTNCCCTTTAGACATCGTTTTANAACTTGCTCCTTTTTTCTAGTTGCCCTTAAACCTGATTGAGTGCCTCCTGAAACAGCTCCTATCTCAATAGCATCTTTCCGTTTATCTGAAATAGCTTCAATGACTGCTCCCACTGCAGCTCCAGTCACCGAACCTTTAGCTATACTTTTGATAGTAGAAATATCATTGGAATAGGCTTTACACTCTTCTAAGTCAGTTTCATAGAGAGTCATATCAACTCCTTTGGTATCAATGATTGGCTTATTCATACTTGAGATAGAAGAAGAATTATTACTTACACAGCTTATGGTTAGAAGTAACATTATTATTAACACATTGTATTTCATAGTATTTTTTTATTGATTATCTATAGATCAATATAATCAATAATTATGAAGAAAGGATGTAGATATCGATCTATTTCTTAATCTTGAATGGATTCAAATAGACCTGCAGCTCCCATGCCGCCCCCTACACACATTGTGACCACACCATATTTAGCATCACGACGACGAAGTTCACGCACTAAATGTCCAACTTGTCTAGCTCCAGTCATTCCAAAAGGATGTCCGATGGCTATAGAGCCACCATTGAGATTTAATTTTTCAGAAGACAGATTGAGTTGATCTCTTATATAAACTACTTGTGAAGCAAATGCTTCATTAAGCTCCCAAATATCAATGTCNTTAATTTCCAATCCAGCTGATTTAAGTAGTTTCGGTATAGCAAATACAGGACCAATTCCCATTTCATCTGGTTTACAACCAACAACAGTAAATCCTCTAAAATAGGCCATTGGTTTGATGCTTAATTCATTAGCCTTATCTTCACTCATAACCATAGCAACAGACGCACCATCTGATAATTGTGAAGCATTGCCTGCTGTTACTGAACCATTGTCAGGATCAAACACTGGCTTAAGACCAGCCAGTCCATCCAATGTAGTCTGTGGTCGATTACAGTTATCATGATCCACTACTGTATCGACTTCAGATATTTCCTCAGTTGCTTTGTCTTTTACCAGCATTTTAGTATTCATCGGAATAATTTCATCATCAAAGAGCCCTTGTTCTTGTGCATTCGCACATCGAATTTGACTTGATAATGCGTATTCATCCTGAGACTCTCTGGAAATACCATATCGCTTTGCAACTGTTTCAGCAGTCGTCCCCATGGCGTGATAAACACCAGGCACTTCTTTTGCTACTTTTTCATTTTCAAACATGTATTCATTGATGTGACCTTGAGTAGTACTGATTGATTCAACACCGCCTGCAATAATACAATCTGCAAAACCGCTTTGAATTTGAGTTGCAGCCATGGCTATAGTTTGTAAACCAGACGAACAATATCTATTTACTGTGGTACCACCTGTATTAATTGTGAGTTTAGATGCAACAGCTGCTACTCTTGCAATATTATTGCCTTGAGGTCCCTCTGGGTATCCACAGCCCAGAATCACATCTTCAACTAAAGCTGGATCTACTTCAGGATTTCTATCCATTAAAGCATCTATGATATGAGCGGTCATATCATCTGCTCGGGTTTGATTAAAACCACCTCTGAATGATTTTGCCAGCCCTGTTCTTACACTATCCACTATTACTGCTTGTGCCATTATCTTCCTCATAAATTTTTTTTAACTAAGTCGGGTGATATTAGGTTAGTGCATNAAAATTCGCAAGCAAAAATAACTCAGTAAACTAATTAAAAAATAGGATGCCTTTGAATGTGAAGAAACTATGATGATTCTGTAACGAAGTGTATCTTCAATAGAAAATAATCCATAAATCTATACAATTGTCCTAAATTAATAGTTGAATCTTGATTTTTATGACAAAAAATAAAAAAATTATAGCTGGCATTATTGTGGTNTTGATTATCATTGTCTCTTTCTCGGGAGGCGGAGAAGACCCAATTAAGGTTAATGCTATTAAACCAGAAATGAGAACTGTAGAAAAAACTGTTTCCAACACAAGGGCTGGGACTATCGATGCTTGCAGAAGAGCAAAAATGTCACCTGCTATGGGAGGGCAAATTGCCTCATTAACAGTTAAAGAAGGCGATATGGTAAAAAAAGACCAAGTTTTATTGGAGTTATGGAATAAAGAAACCAAAGCAAGAGTAGTGGCTGCAGAAAGAGGTGCTGAGCAAGTCTGTATTTTATCTGATAAGGCGAATCGTGATGCCAATAGAATTACTGAACTTTTCACTAAAGGATTAGCCTCTGAAGAATCAAAAGAAACCGCGGTAAGTAATGCTCAATCTAGTGTGGCTTCTTGCAATGCAGCAAAAGCACAAATTGATGTGACTAAAGCATCTCTAGAAAGAACTATGTTGATTGCTCCTTTCGATGGGATTATTGCTGAAATTGAAGGAGAGCTTGGGGAATATGTCACTCCTTCTCCTGTTGGTGTTGCAACTAAACCTACTGTTGATCTTATTGATAACACTTGTATCTATATCAAAGCACCGATAGATGAGATTGATGCGCCTGAGGTTATTTCAGGCTTGAAAGCGAGAATTACAATGGATGCTTTTGGCCAAGAAGAATTTCCATCAACGGTTACAAGGGTTGCACCTTATGTTTTGGATTTAGAAAAACAAGCAAGAACAGTTGAAATTGAAGCAGTTTTTGATAACCCTCAAAATTTTTTATTACCCGGTTATAGCGCTGACATAACCATTATTATTGATACAGTAGAAGATGCACTAAGCGTTCCAACTCAAGCAGTTATAAGAGACGAGTTTGTATATCTAATCAATGAAGACAACACTCTAGTGAAACAAAATATTGAAGTGGGGCTTTCCAATTGGCAATACTCAGAAGTGCTTAGTGGGATTACTATTGATGACAGAATTGTTTTATCCATCGATAGAAAAGGGGTGGAGGNTGGAGTAAAAGTAATTGTAGAAGAAGAAGAAAGAGAGGAAGTTGAAACTTTCGGTGATCTACAAGTTGAAACCTCTTAATATTCAAAAATTGGGAAATACTTAATATTCATAAATCAAGATGATTCGTATAGAAAACTTAAGTCGAAAGTTTGAAGTTGGTAATCAGATTGTGCGTGCTTTGGATCATATCGATTTGGAGATTACAAAAGGGGAATATATATCTATCATGGGCGTTTCAGGCTCTGGTAAATCCACATTATTGAATATCTTGGGTTTACTTGATACTCCAACTAAAGGCGATTATATTTTATCTGGCATTAATACTTCTGAAATGAATGATGATGAAATGGCTCATATTAGATCGACAAAAATTGGCTTTGTTTTTCAATCGTTTCACTTAATTCCAAGATTAACAGCGGCAGAAAACATAGAGATGCCAATGGTTCTGGCTGGCATTAAGCCCAAGGATCGTCAAGAAAAAGTTGAAATTGCACTGTCACATGTCAGCCTTAATGATCGTTCTGATCATAAGCCAGAACAACTTTCAGGAGGTCAGCGACAACGTGTTGCTATTGCTCGATCTATAGTAATGGAGCCCGATGTGCTTCTAGCCGATGAGCCAACAGGTAATCTTGATTCTACTTCAGGGATTGAAATTGTTAGACTGATCGAAGATCTTAATAAAGCAGGCCTGACACTCATTGTGGTTACTCATGATAGAAAACTAGGCAATCGGTCGGATCGATTAATTAGACTTTTGGATGGAAAAATTATCAATGATAATGTTAAGTAAACTATGCGTTTTTACGATTTAATTTTTTTAGCACTAAGCACTCTTATTCGCTATCCCCTAAGAACAATTATGTTACTAGTTGCCACATCGATTGGCGTCATGGCAGTGATACTTCTTACAGCCGTTGGAGAAGGCGCTAGAGATTATATTACTGGTGAATTCAGAGATATGGGTACCAATCTGATTATTGTTATACCTGGAAAAAATGAAACTTCAGGGGGTGGGTCACCCGTAGACTTAGCTGGTGTAACACCCAGGGATTTAACCATTGAAGATGCAATTAGTCTTAGAAAAATCGATGGAGTAAAAAACATAGCACCGATTGTGATTGGAGAGACCTCAGCACAATTCAATGGACTAGAAAGAAATGTTCCGATCATAGGCTCAACTCAGTCTTTTTTAAGTGTAAGAAAATGGGAAATGGAAACGGGTATGTTTTTGCCAGGCAGTACTTTAGAGCGCTCCCCACCGGTTTGTGTAATTGGTAAAGAAGTTGAAAAAGAACTCTTTGGGGGATCCAATGCAATTGGACAATGGTTGAGACTGGGCGATAGAAGATGTCGTGTTACTGGAATCATTGGCACTGAAGGAAGAGCAGTGGGTATCGATGTTCAGAAGTTAGTTGTGGTACCAGTGAGTCTCGCGACAGCTTTGTTTAATCGTCCTTCATTATTCCGAATAGCAGTTGAGGCCGAAAATAGACTGGTCGGCGACCAGATTATTAAAGATATGAAAAAAATTCTTAAAAAGCGCCATCGAGGTAAAGAAGATTTTACGGTAATTAGGCAGGATGCAGTGATGGCATCATTCGATAACATTTTTAATGTGCTGACTATGGCACTTGGCTCCATTGCATCAATCAGTTTATTTGTGGCTGGAATTTTAATTATGAATGTTATGTTGGTTGCAGTTTCCCAAAGACAATCTGAGATTGGTTTGTTAAAAGCCATTGGTGCAAAGAACAAGCAGATCAATCAACTGTTTATAACAGAGGCTATTTTACTATCAGGTTCGGGGGCTATTTTAGGCTTAATCTTAGGGCATAGTATTACACAAGTATTAAAAATATCTTTTCCCACATTTAATTTTCTACCCCCATTATGGGCTTCATATGTTTCATTGATAGTAGCATTGATGTCTGGAGTAATTTTTGGTTTGCTTCCAGCTAGAAGAGCTTCTAAGCTNGATCCAGTCATAGCATTATCAGGTAATAAGTAATATGAAAATAAAAGACATTTTTATTTTTTCTTCCTATTCTGTAATTTCTCAAAAAATGAGAAGTTTTCTAACCTCTTTAGGAATTGCTGTGGGAGTTGTATGTGTTATTTTCTTAACCAGCTTAGGTCAGGGCCTGCAAGTTTTTATTATTTCTCAATTCACTCAATTTGGCAGTAATATTATAGGTATATCACCAGGTAAAACGGAAACCATGGGCATGCCATTGGGTACTTTTGGTTCAACAAAACCTCTTTCTTTCGAAGACGCAGCAGCCCTTGAGAAACTAACTTCTCTCGAAGTTGTTGTACCTGTTTCAGGCGGTAGCGCTGAGATTGAGAGCGCTGATCGTATGAGACGATCGATGGTCATAGGTACAGGTGCGGATTACGATATTATTGTTGGAGCAGACAATATGGTGGGTAAATATTTACCACATGATAACCCCAAAACACCAAGAGCTTTTGCTGTCCTTGGGCCAGATATGAGGGATGAATTATTTGGTTCAAAAGACCCATTGGGCATGTCTATTCGAGTTAACTCAGAGCGATTCAGAGTGATTGGAGTGTTGCCAGAAAAAGGTGATTTTTTAGGTATGAATTTAGATGATGCCGTTTATATTCCTATCGCAAAGTTCAACAATATGTTCAATCGAGTTGGTTTCCAGGAAATTGATGTCATTCATACAGACAATGTAACAAGTGATGAAGCGGTTGCATCCATCAAAAGGCTTCTCATCAGTCGACATGGTGGTGACGATACCACCATTAATACACAAGCTGATATGTTGGAATCTTTGGGTGAGATTATGAAATGGTTGAAGTTCACTGTTGCTGCTTTTGGAGGGATATCGCTTCTTGTGGGAGGTGTGGGTATTTTTACCATCATGACTGTTGCAGTGAATGAAAGGACTTCTGAGATAGGGGTGTTGAGAGCTATTGGGGCTTCTCGAAGAAGAATAAGAGATGTTTTTTTATTGGAATCTATTTATTTAGCAATTTTAGGTGCTGCTATGGGGCTAGCAATTGGTTTCTTAGCTATTGAATTGTCATTAGCTATTTATCCAGAAATGCCCATTGCAGTTGCTTGGGAATACATTTTATATGCGGTTATTATCTCGCTCTTTATTGGCCTAACAGCAGGGTATCTGCCAGCTAAATCAGCTGCACAAATGGATCCAATTGAAGCTTTGCGAGCCGACTAACTAAGACGCTATTCTTTGCATCATATTGGAGTAAGTCTCTATATGGGATTCAACAGGAAGGTATGTTTTTTGGTAACTGTCTCTTTCTTGCATTAAGTCCCACCAATGATGAATTCGAACACATTCTTTTGGCCATTCGGCATTGAAGAGATGCTTATAAGCACCAAATCGTTCAAAGAAAGGAGCGTAGTGTAAATCAACTAAAGTAAGATTTTCTCCCATCCAGAAATCTCCACTGACATTTTTTTCAAAACATTCTCTTTCAATATAAATTAATAATTCTCTTAGTTTTTTATGATTCTTATCTTGTTGTGCATCATCCTTGTTGTCCCTAAGGAGTCTAACGCAGGCTGGTAAGTAATAGTTGGAGCCATAATCTATCCATATCCTGGCTCGTGCTCTTTCAAAATAGTCTTTAGGCATTAAAGGTACTTCAGGGTACTTTTCTTCCAGGTATTCATTGATGATTGCAGATTCATAAATAGTTTTTCCTCCATCCACAAGAACAGGGACCTTCCCGTAAGGAGAGATTTCTAAAAACCAATCGGGTTTGTTGTAAACATCAATCTCAATCAGTTCAAAAGCCAATTGCTTTTCAATAAGAGCCATTCTGCTTCTTTGAGCATAAGGACATTTGTCAAAGCTGTATATTTTAATATCAGACATGACTACAACTGTTTCATACTTTCATACCAAAAATCAAGGGATGAATGAAAAGCACTAATTTCAATTCTTTCATTGAGGCCATGAGCTCTGAATCCACTCGGATCAGTCATGATGCTACTTGCTCCATAAACAGGAATACCAATATTTCTTAGTGCTTGCGCATCCGTTGCTCCTGTTGACATATAAGGGACAATGGCCGCTGTTGGAAATACATTTTTGAGTGAGTTTCCAATTAGATCCATAATTTCCGAAGTTACCGGTGAAGGTGGACTGCCTTCCGGTACCCATACCATATCAATTTCTATATCACTTCCGACAATTTGCTGAATGATGTCTACTATTTTTTGTGGTTCCTCTTGAGGGAGTACTCTGCAATTAATCGTTGCACTGGCTGAGACTGGTAAAGCATTATTTGCATGCCCGCCTGACAGACGGGTAGCCACACAAGTTGTTCTTAATTGTGCATTAAGATCTGGATTTTCATTGATTAAATCTAGGTACTTAAAGTTTTCACTACTATCAAGTAATTTTCTTAGTTTTTTTGAATCGTCTTTTGGAAGTTTTGTGATGGCAAATTCTAGATATTGTTGGGTGGTGTCGTTAAAGCTTATTGGAAATTGAAAGTCTTCTAATTTCTTAAGTGCACGAGCTAGATCATAGATCGCATTGTCTTTTCTTGGTATTGAGCTATGGCCTCCTTTATTTTGAGTATGGAGAGATACGGTCATATAAACTTTTTCAGCAGATTGAAGGAGAAAAGCTTCTGGATTGTCCATTGTTCCAGTTACATAGCCACCATCAGAATTCATTGCAAAGGCAGCATTTCTAACTGAGTCAAAATTATCTCTAAAGTATTCAATGCCATCCATTTGAGTTTCTTCATCACCAGTAAGCAACATAATGATGTCATTTTTTGGAACAAAATTTTCTTCTTTTAGTCTGATAAAGCTAGTGATTAAAGCTGCTGCACCACCTTTGTTATCACTCGTTCCTCTTCCGTAAAAGAAACCGTCTTTTTCAGTCATAACATAAGGATCAGTATCCCAAGAATTTTCAACCGATGGGACTACATCAAGATGAGCCATTGTTATGGTTGGACTGGTAGATGATTCACCTCGTAAAATAGCTATGAGCCCTTTATTGTCTTCTCCCGGTCCTACCACTTGAAGATTAGACTGACTGAAGCCATATTCTAGTAATTTATTTTCTGAGTACTCACTTGCTTGTGTAGCGAGACCCATGTCTTCTGTCGACTGAATAGCAATTAGGTCAGCAAGTATATTTTCACCCATTTTCTGGTAATCATTAGCCGCCATTAAAGGGGTGTTGAGTAGAAATATAAAATGTAGAGCGATTAATTGTATTTTTCTCATGTGTTTATTCCTGATTATTTTTTGTTAAATATATTAATGCATCTTTGGCGGTTTCGCTTCCAATTTCTTGTGCCAGTTGATGACCAGCATTTTCATAAATAATAGTTTTAACAGAAGGTGAGTTAATCAAAAGATCTTTCATCTCTATCGCAAGATCAACTGAAACAACTTTATTTTTCTTACCCCACATAATCAATACAGGGGATTCAATCGACTGGATAACTTTGTCTATATCTCCCGATATGTATTGTTTCATTCTTGCCATCTGCGCATCTCTTTGACCTTCTTTCAATAACAGTTCGTGCCATCGTGTCACTAATTCTTCAGAAATTCTTGAAGGATCTCCGAAACCACCGGTTAATAAACCTTCAACAAGTGCTCTCGGTGTAATTTGAGTTAAGAGGTTAAAAATTTTAGGAAGATGAGCTGGTTCATTACTACCTCTTACCCTTGGATTTAATGCTCCTGGGCTCACTAATATGAGTTTATTAATTTCATTGGGATAATTTGATGCATAGTGAAGACCAATCGTACCTCCAAGGGAGGCACCCGCTATTGAGAAACGATTAATTTCTAGATGTTTCATGAGTTCCTTGAATAGAAATAATGTTCTTGGCATTGAGTAGTCGCCACTTGGGTCAGAGTAAGATAAACCATGTCCAGGTATATCAAATCTTATGATCCGATGACTTGCACTCAGTTCTTTGACCCAAGGATTCCAATCAATTAGATTCGCATAATTAGCATGCAGCAGAATCAGAACTGGACCATTGCCTTCATCAGTAAAATGTATTTTCACGCCATCGATGGTCATGAAAGATGAACTTCTAATTAAGTACTTGGATTCAATCTCTTCAGCAGTACGATCTTGTGGATAGCGAACTCCCAACATCAAACTGATTGCAAATGCAATCAAAACAAAAAGTCCCGCAGAGAAGAAATATCGTATTGTTGTTTTCATCATAAAGTTCGATTAAATAAGTCTTGATCAGTACAAGCATAAACTTTATCTTAGTTTTAACTATTTAATAAATATAAATTATGAATAAAAAAAATGTAAGCACGATGCAGCCTTTTGAGTCGGGCGATATTTTTTTGGGGTGCACCGACTTAAATAATGCAGTGGATGACCATAAAGGCGATGGAAGGATTCTCCAGTACGACAAGAATCTCCAACCGAAAGGAGTTTTATATACAGAGGGAACTGGTCATCTGGTGATTGGTCTTACTTTTGATCCCCGAGGGGTATTATGGGGTTTTGACATGCATAATCATGCAATTGTTAGGGTTTCCCCCGATGGCAAGCAACTACCAAATCATAATTTTGGTGATCGAGCTTTTTCCAATGCCACTTTTGATTCACAAGGCAATATTTATCTGGGTGAAGCTTTAGTTGGCAATACTCCATATCCTGGAAGTTTTATGAGGCGTTTACCAGGATTGGACCTTTTAGGTTATGGTAATATCCATAAATTCAATTCTGACTTGGAATTAGTTAAGGTGTTTGATGTTGCTTATTCTCCAGAATTTCATCAGTTTAAGGGAATCACCCATACTGCTATGCATCCGAGTGAAAAATTTATTACTTATACTACTGAAATAGGTAAAAAAGTGATGCAGTACGATATTATCAATGACCAACAAATGGAGGATCTTGTGGTGCTTCCATCTTCGGATCTAAGCGATCAAGTTGTTGCTATTGCAGTTAATTATCTCCAAGATGGTCGATTGCTGCATTCCAGGGGCGAATATATTGAAATTCTTGATGAATCTGGTGAGGTCACACAAACGATTGATTTATCAGAGCATGGTTGGGGGATCGCACAATTGACCGCATCCAATGATGGAGAGCATTTTCTTACTGCAAACATTTTTACAGGCATGGCAATGAAAGTTAGGCTGGATGATGGTTCTGTTGTGGGCTTTATTGATACTGGGTTGAAGAAGCCAAAAAGAAGTTTAGCAGGGATTGCGGAATACTCTCATTCATGAACTAAAGCACATTGCTTTTGCTCTGATGGCCATCTGATTGTTCTTTATGAGATAAAAGACTAGGCCTTTCTTTGTTNTTTATAGGCATAGATACTAAGAGCATAGAGTAAGGGCGTCATTATGAGCCATGGTATCTGACTTTGTAATCTGATCGTTCGGTCGTCGAAGTGAAATAATATGGGATTGAACCATGGTCCNGTTGGAGCCAAGGGAGCCCAAGANAATTGTTTTGTTGCAGAAAGTTGATCGTAATAAAGGAACATCTCAACAAAAATATTTTGACCTAAGCACCAGAACAATAAGATAAAAAAGGCTCTCCATTCCCAATTCTCAAAGATTGATAAGCATCGACCTGTGAACATCCAAGTCAGCCAAAGACCACCAATGCATATTGTTCCAGCATCCCCTAATGAATTCAGTAGCCAGTTGATATGTTTAGGTATAGCAAGATTAAGGGCATCGGATCTTCTTTCATCAACNGGGTCTCCTTCAAACCATCCNTAGGTAAACCATAGCTCCCATCCCAATGAGCATATTAGGAAGCATACAATGTAGATTTTGATCATCGAATTAGATAACACATCTTTTCTTTTCAGATAGATCAAGATAATAGGTAAAAGAGCACTAGTATAAACGATAAAGATAATTCTTATTTCTTCAAAACTCATCGTTAAAACCTTCAGTCATCTTCAATTTCTAAACTGTAATGATAGAATTCAGAATCTTGCTCATAACCAAGTGATTCATAAAGCGATTGACCAATCAAGTTGTCTTTGGCGGTTGATAGTTCCAATCGTTTAAAACCATTATCCTTAGCGTAGACCTTAGCCCGATCCATCAGCTTTCTTCCTATACTTAACCCTCTTTGATCTTTNTCCACATATAGATCATAGAGAATCAATATAGGAATTCCACTGACTGAACAGAAAGAAGGATACAGCTGAACAAAGCCATTGAAGTTATTGGTACTTTTGCAGGAAAGAAAAACAATGGACTCTTGATTTATTATTCTTTGTTTTATAAATTCATAAGCAGACTCATAATTATCTTCTTGCTCATAAAATATTCTATAAAGGTTAAATAATCGAGCCAATTCATCCAGATGGGTTTCATTTGCTATAGTAATATCTCGCATGCTTAAGTTTAACCACCACCCGATAAATATTGGATTTCTTTGACAACACTTTCACTGACTAATAAAGGAGCTTCTTCTTGTACATAATGACCAACTTTTTCAATGAGTATTAGTTTACTGTCTCTTATATTTTGATTGAGAGCGATGGCTTCTTCAAGACTCTTGGTTCGATCTTCTTGACCAAAAACAATCAATGTAGGCACATCAATTTCAGGCAATAATTCTTTTTCATTAGCCACATAGAATTTACTCATCATGCTGGTAGTTCCCTCCATGTATCCCTCTGTTTTAGCACCCAACATAATATTATCAATAACTTCATCTGTAACAATTGTAGGGTCAATAAAGGAGTTTTTTAAAAACTGAACCCTAAAGTCTCTATCTGAGAATTGTTTAGCTGAAACCCGGGCAAATGGAAAGATTAGATTAAGGTAGCGTGTAAATTCTGGAACACCCGTTGTAATAATTCCTGGGTTGAATAACACCATCCCCGTTGTTTTTTTATTATTCAGCGCCACATGAACAGCAATGGCTCCTCCTAAGGAATGCCCACCTATTATGAATTCGTCAAGATCTAGGGCTGCAGCAAATAAACTGATCGTTCTTGCTTGATTTTTGTTGCTGTAATCGTAATGTTTTGGTTTTTCTGATAGNCCAAATCCAATCAGATCAAGAACTATCACTCGATAATGTCGCTCTAACTCNGGGATTACTTTTCTCCAAGTATTGATGGAGTTACCAAAGCCATGAATCAAGATTATGTTTGGATTTTCATTCCCTCCAGAAATTCGATAACGTATTTTTCTCTCTTCTATTGATATGAATTTATCATTATCTGATGCCAGCTTCTTTATGGGGATCTCTTCATAGGGCAAATAGGCATAAACTATCAATGAGATATAGGCAATACCAAATAGTATTAGAAAACTGAACCATATATTTTTGACAATTTTAATCAAAGGTTTCTCATTTATTCATTTTAGTATCATTAAAAAATCTATTTTTCTTCTTATCACGAATAGTTAGGTGAAGTAGGTAGTTTAAGAGTTGTTCTCCCCTAAGGCAATTATAAAGAAACTACCTACTTCTCAGAAGCCAGTTAAAAATTCACTAAAAAATTATAGAGTAAATGTGCTTGAGGGCCTTATTTCAGGGGCTGTCAGAATTAATTCTTGAGAAGAAACAACCACACCACCAGGCTGTTCAAGTGTGATAGCAAAGCCTTTTGCATTGAGTATAGGTAATTTAGGATTGATGGGTATGATGATGTCTTGATCAGTAACATTAACATTGAACACTCCACCGTCTACTGGTTGTTTATACTTGAGTGGATCTATAATCCAAATTTGATATTGATTTTTTGATGGATCATTAACAGGCATACCAGATATTTTAATAAAACCTTTTTGACTTTTATTACTCCAGACAATATCNCCTTTAGTCATAGCAAAATCTGATTTTTTTGAGTACCACGGGTATTCAACTAGGTCGTTGGATGTTGATTGTAGAAGAACCCTTTCAAGAGGCAAGTATCTGAAATCACTATTATAATTTTTGAATTCAATCATTGAGAAGGATATTCCCATGGCAAGCAATGCTGTTATCGCCCAGGCATAGGTGGGTTGATCAAACAAGGATCTCATAAATGCATTAATTTTTAATCTATAAAGGGAAAGTGAATCAATTCGTTTATGGGAATTTAAAATTTTACTTTTGAGTTCACTAGGCATTAAAGCATGACTCCTATTATCATCCAGGTGATAGCTCATATGAGCAAGAGATGCTATTTCATCAAATTCATAGTTTTTGTATTCTGGATATTCCTTGATGAG
>JGI26060J43896_10000225_pt1 | contig 20251 bp, 32 predicted proteins | sample MarorgKNORR_S2LV_6_FD_43896 | JGI IMG/M metagenome (IMG submission 43896) | reverse complement strand
AAATTGCAAGTCAGTATGAAGCGGGTGCAGAAATCCCGATCGAGTTATTTGAAACGGGGCAGAAAGTCGACGTGTCTGGTATATCAATCGGACGTGGTTTCGCCGGTGCCATGCGCCGCCATGGCTTCAAGGGTGGTCGAGCAACCCACGGTAACTCGAAAGCACATCGAAAACCTGGATCAATCGGCCAGAACCAGTTTCCAGGGCGTGTTTTCAAAGGAAAGAAGATGGCTGGGCACATGGGCAATAAGGCCCGGACACAGCAGAACCTAGAAGTGGTGCGCATCGATGTCGAGCGCAATCTCATTTTGATTCGTGGCTCAATTCCGGGACCACGAGGATTTGATGTTGTCATACGGCCTTCGGTCAAAGGACCGACGGCTCAAGCAACTGAAAACTAAAGGACACTAGGTAGTGGAACTTTCTGTGGTCAANTTAGATGGTACGACAGGTCAGCAACTTGCTGTCTCTGAAGATGTCTTTGCTACCGCTTTCCGCGAACCCCTGGTCCACCAGGTCGTCGTGGCTTATATGTCGGGTACACGATCAGGTACCAGTTCACAGAAAAATAGATCCGACGTCAGCGGTGGCGGTTCGAAACCCTGGCGGCAGAAAGGTACTGGCCGTGCGCGGGCCGGAACAATTCGAAGCCCGATCTGGCGTGGAGGGGGCCGGGCATTTCCAGCAACAGCCAGAAGTTATAGTCAGAAAGTTAACCGTAAGATGTATCGGGCTGCGCTTAGATCAATACTGTCGGAACTGATTCGTCAGGAACGCCTACGGGTTTGCGATGAAATTCAGGTTTCTCAACCGAAAACTAAGGTCATGACTGATGTTCTCGCTAAACTCGGGTTAAGCGGTCGTGTGTTGTTGGTTACTGCTGATTACGATCAGAATGTGTCTCTCTCTGCTAGAAATTTACCAGGCGTGGAGGTTGTTGAGGCAGCGCAGATCAATCCTGTCAGCTTGGTCGGCAACGAGACAGTAGTTTTAACCGCTGATGCTTTACGGAAAGTTGAGGCGTCTTTGCAATGAATGTAGAAAGATTACATCAGGTTTTACGTCGTCCGATTATTTCCGAAAAAAGCACTAATGCTGCTGAGAGCAGTCGGCAGGTTGTGTTTGAGGTATTGACCGATGCCACCAAGAACGAGATCAAAACAGCTGTTGAGGGTCTGTTTGATGTCAGTGTTGAAGGCGTTCAGGTGATCAATGTTCGGGGGAAAGTAAAACGATTTGGGAAAACACCAGGAAAACGGACCAACTGGAAAAAAGCCTATGTACGGTTAGCTGAAGGTGATGACATCGACTTTCTCGGAAGTGGTGCCTGAGTATTCAACGAGGAAATAGGGCAGGAATTATGGCAGTCGTTAAACAGAAACCCACTACGCCGGGTCGACGGGGAATGGTCAGGGTGGTGACACCTGGGTTGCATAAAGGCAGGCCGCAGTCAGGTTTAGTCGAGGCCAAGAAGTCTATCAGTGGACGAAACAACGCAGGCCGGATTACTGTTCGGCACCGAGGTGGGGGACACAAGCGCCACTACCGCATTATTGATTTTAAGAGAACCAAAGACGGCATACCGGCGACGATAGAACGCATAGAATATGATCCGAACCGAAGTGCACATATTGCACTTTTACTCTATAGAGATGGCGAGAGGCGATACATAATCGCACCGCGTGGTCTATCTCAGGGGAACCAGGTTCAGTCCGGTAAAGACAGTCCGATTCAGGCCGGAAATTCACTGCCCCTGAGTGTGATTCCGGTGGGTACAGTGGTCCACTGTGTAGAACTCAAGCCTGGTAAAGGCGCTCAATTGGCTCGGTCTGCAGGTGCGTCGNTTCAGTTCCTTGGGCGAGAAGGCAGCTATGCNCTAATGAGACTGCGTTCTGGAGAGATGCGACGAGTACATGTTGACTGCCGAGCGACCATCGGCGAAGTAGGTAACGCCGAGAATTCACTGCGCAAGTTGGGTAAAGCCGGAGCAAAACGATGGCGCGGTATTCGACCTACCGTTCGGGGTGTTGCGATGAACCCGGTTGACCATCCTCATGGCGGGGGAGAAGGAAGAACCTCTGGCGGGCGGGATCCGGTCAGCCCATGGGGTGTGCCAACGAAAGGCTACAGAACACGTAATAACAAGCGGACTGGATCAATGATCATCCGCAGAAGGAAGAAGTAACCATGCCGCGTTCAATTCGAAAAGGTCCGTTTGTGGATCANCATCTCTGGTCCAAAATCACAAAGGCGAACGAAGACAACTCGCGTCGGCCAATCAAAACCTGGTCTCGACGATCAGTCATCATGCCTGAGTTCGTCGGACTTACGATTGCGGTCCACAATGGGCGTCAGCATGTACCACTNCTAATTACTGAGAATATGGTGGGTCATAAGCTTGGCGAATTTGCGTTTACCCGAACGTTCCGCGGTCACGCAGCAGACCGAAAAGCGAAATAGTCAGGAGGACCAACGCAAATGGAAGTCAGAGCTGTCTCTCGCTACATACGGATTTCGCCGCAGAAGTGCCGCCTAGTCGCTGACCAGGTGCGTAGTCTGCCGGTAGGTCAGGCGCTCGAGCTTCTGCAGTTTAGTCCTAAAAAGGCGGCTANNTCGATTCGCAAGACCTTGGAGTCGGCTATCGCCAATGCAGAGCACAACGAGGGNCTGGACATAGATGAATTACGTGTAAATATCATTACAGTAGATGAGGGGCCTGTGTTAAAACGCTGGCGACCNAGGGCTAAAGGTCGGGCAACACCGGTTATCAAACGAACAAGCCATATCACTGTAGCAGTGAGTGACNACAATGGGGGGGAAGACTGATGGGTCAAAAAATACATCCAAACGGTTTTCGTCTGGGGGTCATACGTGATTGGGANGCAAAATGGTTTGCCAGCCGTCGGCACTACGCNAAGAATCTTGTTGCTGACCAAAAGATNCGGATTTTTCTGCGCAAGCAGTTGGCTAATGCTGCTGTCAGCAAGATAGAACTTGTTCGCGCAGGTGAAAACCTAAATGTTACGATCCATACTGGCCGACCCGGCATTGTGATCGGGAAAAAGGGCGAGGATATAGAACGTTTGCGGCGCCAGGTGCTGGTCATGAACAACCAAGTCCCAGTGCAGATTGCTGTAGAAGAGATTCGGAAACCAGAGCTCGATGCTCTGCTGGTGGCCGAGAATGTCTGTCAGCAATTGGAAAAACGAATCATGTTTCGCCGAGCCATGAAGCGGGCCGTACAGAATTCTATGCGCTTGGGTGCTAAAGGCGTGAAGATCATGATTGCGGGACGTCTAAACGGTGCCGAGATAGCCCGTACAGAGTGGTACCGAGAAGGCCGTGTCCCGTTACACACCTTGCGTGCAGACGTCGATTATGGCTTTGCCGAAGCCCATACAACTTACGGTGTCATCGGTGTCAAAGCATGGATTTTCAAGGGTGAGATCATGCCGGGCGAGTCTGAAGCCGAATCCACGCAGAGACCCAAGTCCGGGGCAACAGCCTGATTGAGGTGACTACGTAATGCTGCAACCAAAAAGAACAAAGTTCAGGAAACAGCACAAGGGCCGCAATAGGGGTCTCGCTGAGCGTGGCAATCGGGTCAGTTTTGGCGATTNTGGGCTAAAGTCTACTGACCGCGGTCGNTTGACCTCACGTCAGATNGAGGCCGCGCGACGGGCAATTAACCGGTATGTAAAGCGTGGCGGCCGTGTATGGATCAGAGTTTTCCCTGATAAACCAATATCTAAAAAACCATTAGAAGTCCGAATGGGTAAAGGGAAGGGGAATCCTGAGTACTGGGTAGCACTCGTTCAGCCTGGTACCGTGCTTTACGAGATTCAAGGTGTAGACGAAGCGTCGGCAAGGGAGGCGTTCAGGTTGGCAGGAGCGAAGTTGCCAGTACGAACTACNTTTGTAAGTCGGCAGGCGGCGTGATATGGCAGACAAGTCGGTAAAAGAGATGGGGAAAGCTGAACTTGCAACAGAACTTCTTGAGTTGCGTAAAGAGCAGTTCAACCTGCGTATGCAGAACAGTACNGGGCAAATGACCAACTCCTCCAGGTTTAAAGTGATTCGCCGCGAGATAGCACGGATTAAGACACAAATGAATGACATTAATAGAGCGGAAGCATGACAGAGCAGAATACTAGTCCGGCGGTAAAAAGAACACGAACCTTTCAAGGCAGCGTTCTGAGTGCGAAGATGGATAAAACCATTACCGTTTTGGTTGTTCGACAGGTNAAGCATCCGCTGTACAAAAAATATATCCGCCGATCAACNAAAGTGCATGCGCATGATGAGCAGAATGAGTGTCGTGAAGGCGACAAGGTAATGATCGAGGAATGCCGGCCATTGTCTAAGAATAAATCTTGGCGCCTTGTCAAGGTTCTNGATCGGTAAGAGTATTGGGGCAAACTAAATGATTCAGGTTGAAACAATGCTGGATGTGGCAGACAACAGTGGTGCTCGCCGTGTTCAGTGTATTAAGGTGCTCGGCGGTTCTAAAAGACGCTATGCCGGTGTTGGGGATATCATTAAGATCACCATCAAAGAAGCAATTCCAAACAGTCGAGTAAGAAAAGGCGAGCTGTTCAACGCGGTTGTGGTGCGTACGCGGCACGGTGTTCGAAGGCCAGATGGATCGCTGATCAGGTTTGATCATAATGCAGCTGTATTGCTGAACGAACAGAAACAGCCTGTCGGTACGCGAATTTTTGGACCAGTAACCAGAGAGCTAAGATCTGAGCAGTTCATGCGGATCATTTCTCTTGCGCCCGAAGTGTTGTGAGGTGACTGGATGAGTAAGCTCAGAAAGGGTGACGACGTAGTGGTTCTATCGGGCCGTGACAAAGGCAAACGCGGTACTGTGCTCCAGATTATTGAGAATAAGCGGATCCTAGTCGACAACGTAAATGTGATTAAGAAACACGTTAAACCGAATCCAAATCGCGGCGAGACTGGAGGTATCATCGAGAGGGAAGCGCCAATACAGATATCAAACGTAGCCCTATTCAATCCCAACACAAACAAGGCCGACCGAGTTGGCTACAAGGTACTTGAGGACGGTCGCAAGGTCCGAGTGTTTAAATCCGACGGTGAAGTGGCGGATATTTAGACAAGGAAATTAGAAAGATACTCATGACACGACTTGAAAACTACTACCGGGACACATTGGTGCCATCGATGATGGAGAAATTCGGCTACCAGAGCGTTATGCAAGTTCCAAGAATCACAAAGATTACGCTGAATATGGGTGTCGGAGAGGCGTTGGTAAATAAGAACGCGATGGAATCGGCAGTTGCAGACCTATCGGCAATTTCAGGGCAGAAACCGATCGTTACAAAAGCACGCAAATCAGTTGCTAATTTCAAGGTCCGGGAGGGGTGGTCAATCGGTTGTAAGGTCACGCTACGACGCGAAAGAATGTATGAATTTCTGGATCGTCTGATTTCAGTTGCATTTCCAAGGGCCAGAGATTTCCGTGGGCTGTCACCCAGATCTTTTGATGGGCGCGGNAACTATAGCNTGGGGCTCAAGGAACAGATCGTATTCCCCGAAGTGGACTACGACAAAGTCGATGCAATCCGAGGGCTTGATGTCACCATCACCACGTCGGCGCGCACAGATGAAGAAAGTGAAGCTCTGTTGCGGGGATTCAACTTTCCTCTTCGCAAATAAAGGACGTCAATCATATGGCAAAAAAATCAATGGTCGCACGCGATATAAAGCGTCGTCGGCTGGCTGAACTCCACGATAAACAGAGGATTCAGCTCAAACAACAGACGATAGATGTGAATTCTTCCTACGATGAACGTTGGCAGGCAATGATAGATCTGCAGAAACTACCGCGGGATTCTTCGAAGAGTCGACAAAGAAACCGCTGCGCACTCACTGGCAGACCCAGGGGCTACTTTCGTAGATTTGGTCTAGCAAGATGCGCACTTCGTGAAGTTGTGATGCGCGGTGAAGCGCCCGGTGTTACTAAGGCCAGTTGGTAGATCAGCAAGGGAGCACGTCAAATATGAGTATGTCAGATCCAATAGCCGATATGTTGACACGAATTCGCAATGGACTCGCTCGGAATAAAGTGAGTGTCTCCATGCCGTCATCTGGTGTTAAGAAAGCTATTGCTAAGGTGTTGCAAGACGAGGGTTTTGTAGATGGGTTTGCGGTCAATGAGGCCGATCGGAAAAAGACCCTGTCGATAACTCTCCGTTACCACGATGGCGAACCAGTTATTGAANAGTTATCCAGGGTCAGTCGCCCAGGTCGACGGATGTATTGCAGTGCCAATGACATGCCGAGATTAAATAGCGGGCTGGGTGTAATTATGATCTCAACTTCTAAAGGGGTCATGTCTGATCGCCAGGCAAGATCAGAAGGTATTGGCGGTGAGGTTATCTGCTCGGTCTGTTAGATCGACAGCAATCAGTCTGAGGTTAATTTCCTATGTCCAGAGTCGCAGCTAACCCGATAAACCTGCCCAAAGGCGTTGAAGTCACACTTAACGACAGTTCAGTAAGTGTTAAGGGCCCGAACGGAGAGTTGGATCTTACGCTATATCCAAATATTGAACTGACCCAAGATGAAGATACGCTTCGCGTGAGTTTCAGCAACGAGAACGACCGGGCGATGGCAGGTACAACGCGGTCGCTAGTCAATAATATGGTAACGGGTGTATCGACTGGATTTGACAAGAAACTTACCATAATAGGCGTCGGTTACCGAGCCCAGGCGGAGGGTGCAACGTTGACATTGAGTTTGGGATTTTCACATCCTGTTGTCTACAAGGTGCCTGCTGGGATCACTGTTGAAACACCGTCTCAAACGGAAGTTCTCGTCAAAGGTGCAGACAAACAGAAGGTGGGTCAGGTCGCAGCAGAAATACGCAGTTTCCGGCCGCCTGAGCCCTATAAAGGTAAAGGCATGAGGTATAGCGACGAACATGTTATCCGCAAACAGGCGAAGAAGATCTAGCATTTGCGGCTGTAGTCAGAGAGTAATCATTATGAGCCAGAAAAAAGTAGCCAGGCTAAGGCGAGCCTCCAGGACACGTAATCGTATACGTCGCCAGGGCGCCCTAAGGCTTTGTGTGTTCAAGTCGCCGAGACATTTTTATGCCCAGATTATTGATCAGGATGTCGGGCAGGTTGTGGTCAGTGCTTCGACGATTGAACCTGCCTTTAAGAAGGAGCTTGCGAGCGGTGGNAATATCGACGCTGCCGTAAAATTGGGTGCACGTTTAGCAGATAAAGCGCGGGAAGCAGGTGTTATAGAAGTGGCTTTTGATCGTTCCGGATACAAATATCACGGTAGGGTTAAAGCTATGGCAGATGCTGCTCGAGAGGGCGGACTAAAGTTTTAGCATAATTGTTAGCGGATTAATCATGGCAAGAAATCAAAATCAGATGGTGAATGAAGGCGAAGGATTTACCGAACAGCTAATTAACGTTCGACGGGTCTCCAAGGTCGTTAAGGGTGGTCGGATATTCGGTTTTTCGGCACTGACCGTAGTAGGAGATGGAAATGGTCGAGTTGGTATGGGGCGTGGCAAAGCCCGCGAAGTGCCTGTTGCCGTGCAAAAAGCAATGGAAGATGCGCGGCGAAATATGAGCAAGGTGAGCTTGAAGGGAGACACGCTCCACTACGCCGTAGTAGGACGTCATGGCGCTGCAAGAGTCGTAATGCGACCGGCGTCGGAGGGTACCGGTATTATTGCCGGAGGCACCATGCGTGCAATATTTGAGGCGGCTGGTATAAAGAACGTGCTAGCAAAAGTAATCGGTACAACCAATCCAGTGAATGTCAGTCGAGCGACACTTGATGGGTTACGCCGCATACGAAGCCCTCAAAAAACCGCCACTATGCGCGGTAAGACTATCGAACAGATCACTGGATAGGGATATTTGAGATGTCAGGTCAACGACTTAAGGTAACGCTGGTTCGTAGCAAACAGGGCCGTGGACGAATACAACTCGCCTGCGTCAATGGGTTGGGGCTGCGACGAGTGAATCATAGTGTCGAGCTGACAGATAGCGCNGCTATCAGAGGCATGATCAACAAGGTCAGCCATCTGGTCAAGGTCGAGGAGATCGTAAATGAGGCTTAACGAATTAAGTCCTGAAGTGGGATCGCGTTCCGAGCGGAAGCGTGTTGGCCGAGGGCCAGGCTCCGGTTTAGGTAGAACAGCCGGCCGTGGGTTCAATGGTCAGAAGTCACGTTCTGGAGGTTCCCTACCCCCTGGTTTTGAAGGTGGCCAGATGCCCCTTCAGCGTCGTGTACCGAAACGAGGTTTCAGGTCACTTTCGCGTAAACGAGTTGCCGAGGTGCGACTTCACGAACTGATGCGNATCGAAAGTGGAGAGATAGATCTGGCTTCCTTAAAGGCAGCTGGCGTAATCAATCATAATGCTATTCGCGCCAAAGTGATTGCATCGGGCACAATCGATAAAGCGGTCGTCTTGAGAGGTGTCAGTACAACTGCGGGCGCTCGNATTGCAATTGAAAAGGCCGGAGGCCGGGTCGAAGCTTAACGATTATGGCTAGTTCTTCCCTAGCAGGTCTTGGAAAAATGACCGAACTGCGCCAGCGAATTCTGTTCGTACTGGGGTCGTTGGTGGTTTTCCGTATNGGGACCCATATTCCTATACCAGGTGTAGACCCTGCAGCTGTTGCTNCCATGTTCGAGCAGACCCGAGGTTCAATCGTCGATATATTCAACATGTTCAGTGGTGGGGCGCTGAAGCGGTTGTCAATATTAGCGCTTGGTGTAATGCCCTACATATCCGCCTCGATCATCATTCAGATGATGAGCTCCATAATTCCACAGCTTGAGCAGCTAAAAAAAGAGGGTGAGTCCGGAAGACGAAAGATCACACAGTACACACGTTACGGTACCGTTGCTCTGGCAACCTTTCAGGCGTTAGGCATAGCGATTGCCATAGAAGGTCAACAGGCTGGGGGTGGTCCCGTGGTCCTGATACCTGGAATCGGATTCAAAATCACCACNGTAGCGACGCTCGTGACTGGAACGATGTTTCTGGTTTGGCTCGGTGAGCAAATTTCAGAGCGAGGGATTGGTAACGGCATATCGCTGATCATCTTCGGTAGCATTGTGGCGGGTCTTCCATCGGCTGTTGCAGGTACCCTTGAACTTGCACGGACCGGTACGTTTTCCCCCATTGGAGTGCTGGCTTTGTTCATCGGCGCNATCGCAATCACGGCTGTTGTCGTATTTGTTGAAAAAGGTCAGCGCCGAATAACAGTTAACTATGCAAAACGACAACAGGGACGTCGAATGCTTGCGGGACAGACCAGTCATCTGCCCCTAAAACTGAATATGGCCGGTGTAATCCCCCCAATATTTGCTTCCAGTATCATACTGTTTCCCGCCAGCCTGGGTAGTTGGTTCGGTCAGGCTGAAGGAATGGGCTGGTTGCGTGATATCTCAACTACTTTGGCACCAGGGCAGCCGATATACGCACTGGTTTATGCCGGAATGATTGTTTTCTTCTGCTTTTTCTATACAGCGTTGGTGTTTAATCCAAATGAGATTGCTGACAACCTAAAGAAGTCTGGTGCTTTTGTGCCTGGCATTAGACCCGGAATACAGACAGCTGTTTATATAGACAAAGTAGTATCGCGTTTAACCCTAGCTGGCGCGGCGTACCTGACAGTTGTCTGTCTTATACCTGAGTTTCTAATCGTAAAATGGGGAGTCCCATTCTATTTTGGGGGAACTTCCCTTCTGATAATCGTTGTGGTGATGATGGACATGATGTCACAGATTCAGTCGTATTTGATGTCTCGACAGTATGACAGCCTGATGAAGAAATCGTCGATCGTCGGCGGTATGGGCATGACACGTTAAGCACTACGGAGATCGATCATGAAAGTTAGGGCGTCAGTTAAGAAGATGTGTAGGAACTGTAAAATTGTTCGCCGTAACGGCACGGTTCGAGTGATCTGTGTCAACCCACGTCACAAGCAGCGCCAAGGCTAGTAGACAGGGTGGAGCGAGAAAGGAAATCAGTATAATTNAGGTTGGTAAATGGCTGTATTAACATCAATATCAGGAAACAATAGTGGCTCGAATATCAGGAATTAACCTGCCGCCGAATAAACATATTGAGATCGCGTTGACCTCGATATACGGTATTGGCAAGATACGCGCCCAGCAGATCTGTGACGGTGCTGGCGTGGTTAGAACGACCAAAGTCCGGGAACTGTCTGACCAGGATGCAGAAAGTTTGCGCGCCCAGGTCAATGAATATGTGGTTGAAGGCGACCTTCGGCGAGAGGTCTCAATGAGTATCAAGAGGCTGATGGATCTTGGCTGCTACAGAGGTATGCGCCACCGTCGCGGCTTACCGGTTCGTGGACAACGAAGTTCTACTAATGCCCGCACGCGTAAGGGCCCCAAGAGACCTATAAGGAAGTAAAAAGAGGAATATCTAATGGCCAAGTCGACAGGCAAGAAAAGAACAAAGGCGAAGGTACGCAAGAATGTTGTTGAGGGGATCGCACACATCCACGCCACGTTTAATAATACGATAATTATGATTACAGACCGCCATGGAAATGCTATATCGTGGGCGACCGCTGGCGGTGCAGGATTTCGCGGGAGTCGCAAAAGCACGCCATTTGCGGCCCAGGTTGCGGCTGAATCTGCCGGCAAAGCAGCGCAAGAAGCTGGTATGAAACATCTCGATATCAAGATCAAAGGACCGGGCCCAGGACGCGATTCATCAGTGCGTGCACTTAATGGACTCGGTTTTGAAATTAGTTCAATTAGTGACGTAACTCCGATACCTCACAATGGATGTCGACCGCCCAAAAGGCGTCGTGTATAGAAAGGGTAATCAGCAATGGCAAGATACAGAGGACCGACATGTAAGCTCGCAAGACGGGAAGGGACAGATCTTTTCCTGAAGAGTCCTGTGAGGCCGATTGAAACCAAATGTAAGTTTGACAGACCCCCAGGTTTTAAATCAGGTGGTAGAAGACCACGAATCACAGTCTATGGCACACAGCTGCGAGAAAAACAGAAGCTTCGAAACATGTACGGATTGATGGAAAAGCAGTTCCACAATTACTATGTGGAGGCCGCTAGGCAAAAAGGTTCTAGCGGCGAAAATTTGCTGACGTTACTTGAGTGTCGGCTGGACAACGTGGTCTATCGCATGGGGTTTGGTATTACACGTGCAGAGGCGCGACAGCTTGTGGGCCACAACGCTATTCTTGTCAATGGGCGGCGGGTCAATATACCCTCCTACCAGGTGAAAGCCGGCGACGAAATCGAAGTTCGCGAAAAAAGTAAAGGCCAGCTAAGAATCAAAGCGGCACTGGAAATTGCAGAACAGCTGGGGTTCGTTAACTGGGTCGAAGTTGACTCTAAGACAGCCAAAGGAACTTTCAAAGCGACTCCTGACCGCGCTGACCTTTCCCAAAATATCAATGAGTCGTTGGTGGTAGCACTTTATTCGAAGTAAAAGAATCGGTCGCTGTGTGTTCTGTCCTGATGGTTGGACATAACACGCGGTGAAGTTAGGGTAAGTAAACAAGTAAATGATCTGAGGAATTTATCTGATGCAGGAAGCCTATCGCGAATTTTTGAAGCCTAACGTCATCAGTGTTGACAATGTAGATTTAACTCGCGCCCGAGTGACGCTGGAGCCGCTGGAACGCGGTTTTGGTTACACACTTGGTAATGCGTTGCGTCGAATATTATTGTCATCAATGAGTGGAGCCGCGGTCACAGAAGTCCGCATTCAAAACGTGTTGCACGAGTACTCATCTATTCCAGGAGTGCAGGAAGACGTCATTGAGGTTCTCCTTAATCTAAAGAACCTGGCTGTCCGAATGCACAACCGGACCGAGACTGTTCTACGGGTATCTAAAAAAGGTTCCGGCACGATGACCGCCGGCGATATCCAACTCGATCACGATGTTGAGGTAGTTAATCCCAATCATGTGATCGCAAATCTCTCCGAAGAAGGTGAGCTGAGTATGGAGATCACGGTAACAACGGGCAGAGGTTACGAGGTTGTTGATATCAGCAACACTTCCGAGGAAACGAGGGAAGTCGGGGTGCTGAAACTGGATGCTTCATACAGTCCGATCCGTCGTGTGTCTTACAGCGTGGAGAACGCGCGTGTGGAACAACGCACAGATTTGGACAAGCTAGTTATCGATATCGAAACAAACGGTACCATCGAGCCTGAAGACGCGGTGCGCCGAGCAGCGACTATACTGCACGAACAGATTTCTGTGTTTGTCCAACTCGAAGAAACTGCTCGAACTGCAGGAGATATCGCCGAAGAAAAGATTGATCCATTGCTGTTACGACCTGTTGATGATCTGGAGCTAACAGTACGTTCGGCTAACTGCTTAAAAGCTGAAAATATCTACTACATAGGTGACCTGATTCAGCGTACGGAGGTTGAACTTCTTAAAACCCCGAACTTGGGCAAAAAGTCACTCACTGAGATAAAGGATGTTTTAGCCAGTCGAGGTTTGTCTCTTGGTGTGAGAATGGAGAATTGGCCACCTCCATCGATGCGAAGAGAAAGCCGAGAAGAGCTGCACTGACTTTTACGGAGAANAACGAGATGCGTCATCAGAAATCCGGCCGCATACTGGGTCGAAATTCAAGTCATCGCAAAGCTATGTTTCGTAATATGGCGGCGTCACTATTTCGATACGAACAGATTAGAACAACAGTACCTAAAGCAAANGAACTCAGGCGCGTGGCTGAGCCACTGATTACACTTGCAAAAACATCTAATCTGGCAAACCGACGACTGGCCTTGTCTAGACTCGGCGATCGCGATGCCGTGACAAAACTGTTTGATGATTTGGGACCACGCTTTAAAGATAGAGCTGGAGGGTATACGCGTATTCTAAGATGTGGATTGCGAGCGGGTGACAGTGCACCTATGGCGTATGTCCAATTACTCGACAAACCCGACGAGGTTACTCCCGGCGATGACTGACCCCATTTGTAATAGCGTATTAACGATTAAACCCCGCTCCAGCGGGGTTTAATCGTCTGGGATGAGGACTGGCCAAATTATTCAGGCAAAATGCCGACCTACTGAGTCGGCAGATTCCACATATCTATTTACTACCTGCGTTACTATTACGCGGTAGAAATTATTGGGTCGGAAACGAAATTGTGAGCGTCATAAGATCAGGTATTCAATAGTGTCATGAACAGCGCACCAGGTAATGACCGGGTCGGCCATCTGCTCGACGGGGTTGCGTACGATTTTTTCCCTTCACCAAACTGTGACGATCGACCTGACAATGTGGCGCCCGATACGGTGGTCATTCATGCGATCAGCTTGCCGCCCGGAGAGTACGGCGGTGATGGCATAATTGACTTTTTTTTAAATCGCATCCAAGCGTCGGCCCATCCATACTACGCGAGCATATGCCATCTAAGGGTATCCAGTCATTTTTTGGTACGACGTGACGGTGAAATTCTACAGTTCGTACCAGTTGCGCGTAGAGCATGGCATGCCGGGGACTCGAAATTCAAAGGNAAAAACGCGGTAAACGATTTTTCTATTGGGATAGAACTNGAAGGTATGGAGAATAGTCCGTTTGAATCGGCCCAATACGAATCCCTTACAGTGTTGACACGACTGCTCATGAATACTTATCCAGCGATTACGATGGATAGGATAGTTGGGCACAGTGATATTGCAGCGGGACGAAAGACCGATCCTGGGCCGTACTTTGATTGGTACCGTTTCCGGGAGAAGCTAGGAATTAGTTGAATCGGACTTACTTTGTCTAACGTGATCCCAGAGTACATCTGGTTCGCCAGCTTCTTGGTTGAGGGTACGAGCAATCACGAATAGTAAGTCGGAGAGTCGATTGACATACTGCAGTGTGACGGTGGTAACCGANTGTTGATCGTCTACCGCAAAAAGACTGCGCTCTAGCCTTCGACAGACGCTTCTGGCCAGATGACAAACGGCTGCTGACCTTGCGCCGCCTGGAAGGATAAAGTCCTTCAACGGCGGCAGATCCTTGTTTAATTGGTCAAGCGTTTGTTCCAAATAGACGACCTGATCCGGTTTAACCAGATTATGACCGGGTATGCTGAGTTCCCCACCGATGTCGAACAGTGTGTGCTGGACGTTGAACAGACACTCGGAAATGGGTTCTGGCAGCGGTTCATCTACCAATATCCCGAGCACGCTATTAAGCTCATCAGCATTTCCCATGGCCTCTACTCGGGATGCTGTTTTGGCAATACGACTACCATCACCGAGTCCCGTTTCCCCGGAGTCACCCGTTCGTGTNTAGATCTTTGTCAGTCGATTACCCATGGTTTGAGCGTGGTGTTCATGTGTTGCTGGAATTCAATAGTAAGCGATTTAGGTCGAGGGAACATACAGTAAGGCACGAAAATCGTTGATATTAGTACAAGTTGGTCCGGTCACCACCGCATCGTCCAACACCGAAAAAAACGTGCCCGCATCATTTTCAGAGAGCATTGTCTGGGCGTCGAGCCCCAACGCTGCGGCACGCGCTAGCGTATCGGGACCAATCACGGCTCCAGCCGCATCCTGACTGCCGTCTATCCCATCGGTATCACAGGCTATACCCCAGGCGTCCGGCAGTCCGTCTAAGGTCTGGGCAGCAGCCAGCAGGTATTCCTGGTTGGGTCCGCCGCGGCCCGGGCCTCTAACGGTAACTGTAGTTTCACCGCCGGACAGGAGTAGCAGTGGGTTATTGTCGGCATTGGTTTTGATCATGTTTTGTAACATCAGGGCATGTTCTACTCCCACTTGACGGGATTCTCCAACCACCTGGTCACCTAGACTGTGTATTACGAACCCTTTTTCCTGTCCATAGGCTGCTGCAGCACTCAAGCCCAACTCAGGTGATCCGATGATCCGGTGACCTGACCGTGCCAGCCTGATCGCACCGGGTTTGGGAGTTTCCAAAGATCCGTCGGAAAGTAGATTTCGAATGCGGGCATTCACCTTAATGTCGTATTGATCGATGACTAACAGTGCGTCGGCACAACTGCTGTGATCTGCAACTGTTGGACCAGAGGCTATTACGGCCGGATCATTACCTGGAACATCTGAGATCATGAGGGTAAACGTGCTTCCGGGCCATGCGGCTTCGGCAAGACGGCCGCCCTTGATTTTGAAAGATGCTTGCGCACGCAGTTGATCTGGGAGATGTCAGCACCGGATTCAAGCAGCTGCCGGTTTATTTGCTGCTTTTCTGTTAGGCTGAGTTCGTCAATTGGCAGTGTCAGTAAAGAAGATCCACCTCCGGAAAGCAGGCACAGTAGTAGGTCGCCTTCATCAAGCGATGCTGCAATATCCAGAATTCGATTTGCTGTGTGTAGGCCTGCCGTATCAGGTATAGGGTGGGCGGCTTCAAGAACTTCGATTTTATTACAGGTTTTCGCATGTCCATACGGGGTGAGTACGACACCAGACAGTGGTCCAGGGCTACAGGCCTCTAAAGCCTGTGCCATGGATGCAGCGGCTTTTCCGGCACCAACAACCACCGTTCGAGCTGCGGATCCGTTCGGTACTAGACTTCTATCCATTAGTCTCCTGGGATCCGCGCTGGCNACAGCAGCGCAAAACAGAGCCTGCATTAACTGGCGCGGATCATTCTGGACTGAAACTTTCACTTGGTATATCTGCTCTTGNACTGGCAGGTCACAATATTTGCTTAATGTGTTGGTGTTTGCCTTGGCGCGAAACTAGAATTATGTCAGTTGGACTGCCCATAGATGTGGACGATGGAGAATCTATATGCCTAATTATGCCGCACCTGTTGAGGATCTTAGGTTTGTCCTTAATGAACTTGTTGATCTGGGAGAGATTCGTACGATGCCAGGATACGAGGAGGCTACCCCAGATGTGGTCGACGCGATACTGAATGAAGCTGGGAGACTGGCATCAGAAGTGCTCGCACCGCTGAACAGGTATGGAGACGTACAGGCGCCCGCCGTAAAAGACGGTGTGGTAACGACCTCTCCGGAATGGAGAGCTGCCTACCAGAGGTTTGCAGAGGGCGGCTGGACGGCGCTCATATTTGACCCCGAATACGGCGGCCAGGGCTTGCCTCGAGTATTGGCTGTAGCCGTACAGGAAATGTGGGATGCCTCAAATATGTCATTCGGGCTTTGCCCATTGTTGACGTGCTCTGCTGCCGAGGCAATCTCATTGCAGGGTAGTGAGGAACAGAAACGAATCTATCTGACCAAACTCGTATCTGGTGAGTGGGCCGGAACAATGAATCTGACTGAGCCACAGGCTGGGTCTGATCTTAGTGCGATCAGGGCAAGCGCTATACCAACAGACGACGACAGGCACTATCTCCTGAGCGGTCAAAAAATCTATATTACCTACGGTGAGCACGATCTGACTTCTAACATCGTGCATCTTGTGCTTGCTCGGACACCAGATGCGCCCGAAGGGGTNAAAGGTATCTCGCTATTTGTTGTNCCCAAATTCATACCGGATGCACAAGGAGAACCTGGTGAGCGAAACGATCTACGGTGTGTGTCNCTGGAGCACAAACTCGGTATCCACGGCAGTCCCACTGCGGTCATGGCATACGGCGACCAAGGTGGCGCAACTGCATATCTTATCGGTGAAGAAAATAGAGGACTCGAGTACATGTTCATTATGATGAATATGGCGAGACATGCTGTTGGTGTCGAGGGATATGCGATTGCTGAGCGCGCTTATCAGCGTGCGCGAAGTTACGCGACTGAGCGGGTTCAAGGACGTGCNGTAGGTGACCCGAGCGGTAAGCGCGTCACCATAATTGATCACCCAGATGTTGCTCGCATGATGATCGATATGAAGAGCCGTGTGGAAGCTATGCGAGCAGTCAGCCTGTACGCCGCACAGGCAATGGATTGTTCCATCCGACAACCAGACGAACGGGCCAAGGCAAAGGCCCAGCAGCGTTTAGATGTGTTGATCCCTGTTGTTAAGGGCTGGAGCAGCGAAGTGGGTAATCTGGTTACCGGTGTAGCTTTGCAAGTTCACGGTGGCATGGGGTTTATCGAGGAAACCGGTGCGGCTCAACATTATCGCGACGCTCGCATTACTACAATTTACGAAGGCACTACCGGAATTCAGGCGGCCGATCTGGTAGGTCGAAAACTTCTTCGTGATGGTGGTGAGGCTATTTATGAGTTAATTGAACAAGCACGTGTAGATCTTGCCCAGATTAACTCTGGTGAGTCCGAAACGTTGAAAGTAATTTTTACGAGTGTATCTACGGCACTTGATCGGCTTTCCGGCGCGACGGGCTGGATACTTGAAGCAGGTATCAAGGATCCCAGGCGACCCTACGCATCATCCTTTCACTATCTCATGCTTTGGGGCAGTGTTGCAGGAGGTTGGCAAATGGCAAGAGCTGCGGGTGTAGCAGCTCGCCACTTAGCAACGGGTGAGGGCCATCAGGAATTCTATAGGAGCAAATCCCTGACCTGCCGACACTACTGTGAGCAGGTGCTGCCGGAAAGTGAAGCGCACTACCAGGCAATAATTTCTGGATCGGATACCGTACTGGCGGCCGCACAATACATTTGATTAGGCGAGTTTGATGCCGTTAGCAACGGATTGTTCAGGCTGTGCCAACACAACAGATCCATCAGCCTGGGTAAAGCCGGTTATCAAGCATTCAGACCTAACTGGGCCGATCTGTTTTTTCGGAAAATTAACGACACCGAGCACCTGCTTTCCGACCAGATCATCTGGTGAATAAAGGTCAGTGATCTGCGCGCTNGATTTAAGCATGCCTACCTCTGGNCCGAAATCAACATGGAGAATGTAAGCTGGCTTCCGAGCTTCGGGAAAAAGTTTTGCTTCAATGACCGTGCCGATACGAAGGTCTACTTGTTCAAATTCCTGCCAGCTGATGGTTTTCATAATCATGTCCGCGGTAGTTGTGAATCTGGATCATCGATTCCAATGAGTCGACGTATTGCGGCTGCCTCAAAGTTCGGCAGGGACTGGTTACGTTCTGGTAGCCAATAATCCAGCCATTGCCGCANCGGCAACAATTCTGGCACATCGAATTTTTGCTCCAGCAGATGTATAACCCTCGGTATGTGTCTGACGTAGTCTGATTTGCCATCCCGGAGTAGAAGGCGGAGGAATATCCCTGCCACCTTGCAGTGTCGCTGTGCTCCTAAGACGTGATACCAACNCCTAAAGTTTTCAACCTCGAGCAGAGGCATGGCCTCATGGTACCGTTGAATCATCGATACGACCAGGTTTGGGTTGATATCACGTCGTGCATCCTCCAGTAAAGAGACTAGGTCATAGGCCATCGGCCCGATCACAGCGTCNTGGAAGTCAAGCAGTCCACAGCCAGAAATTCCGATTCCCGGGTGNACCCGCATCAGGTTATCAACGTGGAAATCTCTCAGTACGAGCGAATGGGCAGGTTCGGGGAGACTGTCTAGGATCTCCTGCCAAATCGAGATATAGCTGTGGCGCATCTCGGCGCTGGTGGGGTTGTTGCGAATTACCGGCGCATACCAGTCGGTGAGAAGGAGCGCTTCCTGGATGAAGAGGTTGCGGTCATATAGGGGAAGGTCGATCGCAGCGGCATCCGGGTGACTGTGCAAGGCGATCAGCACGTCGACGGCCAGAGGATAAAGTGAGGTGTCATCCGTACCAGATGCAATCAGACGAGTAAAAGTGTCGTCGCCAAAATCCTCCAGCAAAAGGAAGCCGTATTCTTGATCAAAATCGATGATCTCAGGTGCTTTGAGTCCTACTGCGGTGAGGTGGCGGGCGATTTTGGCAAATTGCCCTACATTTTCGAGCTCCAGTGGTGCGTCCATGAGCAAGATGGGTCTGTCCGTGTCCGATAGACGGAAATATCGACGGAATGAGGCATCCTGAATGAGAGGCGACAGTGATCGTGGGTCAAGGCCGCGCTGGTGAAGAAATGTACGGCACTGGGCCTGTCTTTCGTCGTTGAGCGTCATTGTTGTAGTGGCTTGATCGTCATAAGGATTGGTGTCTGTCAAAAGATGCCATGCAGATACCATTGACCACTTCCGAGGTCACGAAAAATCCAGACTCGCAATTGGTTATTTGAAGCTAGATAATAATCACGTTTTACTGGATTTTTATCCCACCAGCCACTGCTAATTCGTTCGATCTGTTTATCCAGCAACAATGGTTTTCCTTGGAGACAGGGTTGCCCGTGTTTTATATCCATGTGCCTGGGTCGGTGAAGTAACCACAGTGGTCGAGGAGAAGATTGAAATGTAGGTCCAAGCTCTCCGGGAGAGCAAGGCATCCAGGATTGTTCGGGGCGATGATCTGGATTGAGCCGTATGCCCTGAACAGCTTTGAAGCCAAGGCGATTCTGAAGACTGTCGAGCAATACTGTTGGATCTCCTGAGAAATTACAGTTATCTGTCATCAGGGTATCATTATCTTCCGGGATCGATGTCAGGAGTTTTGCTTTGAGCGCCAGGTGTGTAATTGGTCGCTTCAGCTGTATCGCTTCAAATGCAAGCCGGGATAGCTTTAGAAACACTTGAGTCTCTCGGCGGGGACAGGACATTTGCACGGGTATGTCCAAGGAGTACCCATGGTCATCTGTAAGAATCCAGTTAAGGTGGTTGGCTGCTGTACAGGAATGTTTTAACTGTACGCCCATAGTGTTCAGCAGATGTTCTATAGCTGGAAGCAGAAACTCAATTGAGTCGACATCCTGTATAAGTGCTACATCTTCGTAGAATGTCAGTGGAGGTGTATAAAATAACTGTGGGTCAGCCGTTCGGCCGATGAGCTGATCTAGTTGATTGAGTACAGTCGGATTGAGTCGCCGGGCAAGACCATGCCGTGGAAGGCGCAGTAACCCTCCGATTTTATGGATGCCGAGTCGGTTTAGTAGATCGTTTCGGCGACGCCCAAGATTTAGCCATCCGACGGGCAGGTCGCGCAGGTGAGATACAAGCTGCCCGCGGTCAGTGACACACAGCGTTCGACCTGCACGGGCACTCAGTATCGCACTTGCAGGTGTCGGAGTGACAGCCGTCTGGAATCGATGGGCTTCAGTCTGGATCCAGCTATCTACCGATATCAACAGGGACTGAAGTCCACCATAGAGTTTAAGGCTGCCTGCAATCTCCATCAGCAAACAATCCTCGCGAATGACAACAGCAGGTGTCCAGCGGGTTGCCCGGCTGGCCAGTTTTTCCAGTATCTGTTGTTCCGAC
>JGI26060J43896_10000224_pt1 | contig 20356 bp, 19 predicted proteins | sample MarorgKNORR_S2LV_6_FD_43896 | JGI IMG/M metagenome (IMG submission 43896) | reverse complement strand
AGTATTATTGCAAATATAAATAATTATCCTGATTTTTTACCTTTTTGTGATTCATCCACTATTTTATCAACAACCGAAGATGTAATAACAGCAAAAATAGATTTCAACTTCTATAGTCACAAAGTTTCAATCACCACTGAGAATAAAAATATTAAAAATGAGAGTATTGAAATGAGATTAATGGATGGACCATTTAATTCTTTTAATGCACTTTGGCTGTTTAGCAAAAATTCATCACATTCAACGAATATTAAATATTCAATGGAATATCAAGCATCAAATCCTATCACTGCAATTCTTATAAAAAAAAATATGAATCTTTTTATTGATCTTTTTATTAAAGCTTTTAAAAAACAGATTAAAAAGAAAGAAGTCAGCTAGTTGTTAGTCAGAACATCCTTTTCTATTGATGTAACTATTCCATCCATAAAATTCACTATTAACCAATAACGCTGACTATCTTCGGTATCATCAGCATTCATTCGAGGCTGATATAGATAAATATAATCCCATCGTTCAGACTCATAAGGGGTCCCCAAGACCGGTCCGCCAAGTAAATATCTAATCTGGCTTTTTGTCATTCCAATCTCAATACGATCAAGATTTTCTAAATTTAATAGATTTCCTTGTTGTAGATTTGGTCTATAAACACAAGAGACATTTAAAATGACTACAATCAATAACAGCAATGTTTTCATATTCTGACACATCCTTTATTTAATTCTTTTTTTTATTAGATCCCCATAATAACTTAGATCTTAGCACATCAAAATAATCATAATCTTCTGGATGAATAAGCTTTATCGGTTTTCTTATAGTATTAATTACAATAGTCTCTCCTTGCTTAATCTCGTAATTAGAATCTCCATCCAATGCAATTTCTGCAATTTCACCANTATTCAATATTGGTTCTATTAAAATTTCTGAATGAGAAGGTATAACCATGGGTCTATCATTAAGAGAATGAGGGCAAATAGGGACTAATATTAGTGCTTCGACATCGGGTTTCAGTATTGGTCCACCACAACTTAAGGAATACGCTGTCGATCCTGTAGGAGTAGAGACAATAAAACCATCTCCTTCATGTTGATTAATGTAGTTACCATCTATAGAAGTAGTAACTTTCATCATACGACCAGTTTCTTTTCTCCTTATAGCTACATCATTGAGGGCGATACCTATAGAATCCTGAGTACCGTTTTTATTGATTATGGTTTCAATAAGTAACCTGTCTTCAGTTATAAATTTACCAGATATAAAGTCATTTATAGTTTTATTTGCATCTGAGGGATTGATATCAGTTAAAAAACCTAGTCTGCCTTTATTAATACCAGTGACTGGAATTTGATGTATATGTGAAAGTTTAGCAGACTTAAGCATTGTTCCATCTCCACCTATAGAAATTATTAGGTCGCATTGATGTATTTCTGATTCATTGATGACTTTCACCTGATCAATTGCAGTAATATTATTAGATAAAGATGAATCAAATATTTTAATAGATATTTTATGACTGAAATTTTTTTGAAGAATACTTTTTAAGCTATCAACTGAATTTTTATCGCTTGTATTGAGCACGAAAAGAATATTTTTAAAACTTATCATTGATATTGTTCTTGACTAGTTATTATTAATTGGAAATGATAACAAATTATTATGATCTAAGTTTAGGACTATTATTTTGTATGGAAAGTCGAGATAACAAATTACCATCAGGAAGAGCTAAAGACATCTTATCAGTCATTATTAATAAGTATATAGCTGAAGGAATACCAATTGGGTCTAAAAACCTATCCTTGTCTGATCAAATAGATTTAAGTCCGGCATCAATTAGAAATGTTATGTCAGATCTAGAAAACTTAGGCTTTATAACTGCTCCTCATACTTCAGCTGGCAGAGTACCAACATCCAAAGGCTATCGTTTCTTTATAGATAGTTTACTTCAACTCCAACCAGTAAATGATAAGGAAGTTGAATCGATTAAACAAAAAGTAATCAATAAAGATTCAAACAGCAGAGAGTTAGCTAAAAATATATCATCTACTTTATCTGCAATTACTCAGTTAGCGGGTATTGTTACAGTACCTAAACAAGATGTATCCCGATTAAAGGAGCTAGATTTTATACCTTTATCGGAGAATAGAATATTAGCTATTTTAGTCATAAATGACTCAGAAGTTGAAAATAGAGTCTTGCAAATGAAAAGAGAGTACAGTCGCGATGAATTGAGACTCACTTCTAATTATATTAATCAAAACTACATAGGTAGAAGCTTCCATTACATTAAAAATGATTTACTAAGTCAGCTAAAAAGAACAAAAGAATTGGCTAATACTTTAATGAATGACATNGTNANTATTGCTGAAGAAGTTTCAGAAGATAATAATTCAGATGAATACATTCTCAGTGGNGAGAATAGGCTTCTAGACTTTGATGAACTATCCGATATAAAAGAACTCAAATCTTTATTTGATGCNTTTAATGAAAAACAAGAAATACTTCACCTTTTAGATAAAAGTATGTCTTCAAGTAACATACAAATCTTTATTGGAGAAGAATCTGGTTATAAAATGTTTAATAATTGCAGCTTGATAACTTCTCCATATACAACTGAGGATGGTGCTATAGGGGTTCTAGGTGTTATTGGGCCAACTCGAATTGCCTACCAAAAAGTAATACCTATAGTCGATATTACTGCAAAAATATTAAGTCAATCATTGAAAATATAAAATTCAACCTTATACAGTATATGAGGAAATATTATGAATGAAGAAATTAAACAAGAGATATTTAATAAAGATGATGAGCTCATTGATCCAATAACAGATCAAAATAATGAAGAAATCATTGATGAATCATTAGAACAGACAACTGATCCCTTACTCTTAGCTCAAAAAGAAGCTAAAGAAAATTGGGATAAAGTACTAAGATTGCAAGCTGAAATTGAAAATCTTAGAAAACGTACTTTCAAAGATATTGAAAATGCAAGCAGAGGCTCTATAGAAAGAGTGATACAAGAAATTCTTCCTGTTTTAGATAGTTTTGAGTTAGGTGTAAAGGTTGACACATCAACAAAAGAAGGTGTAGAAACATTCATAGAAGGACAAACTTCAACATTTAAACTACTAAAGAGTGTTTTAGAAAAACTTTCAATAGAGACAATCGATCCAAAAGACATGCAATATGATNCATCCTTTCATGAAGTTATAATGATGGTGGAANACAAGAATGTAAAACCAGGATACATTACTGAAGTTATTCAAAAAGGCTATAGGCTNCANCAACGTTTACTGCGACCNGCAAGAGTTATAGTCAGTTCTGATGTTAAAAAAAAGTAATANCTTAACCTTGAAAAAATTCTACTCGTTCATATAAAGAGATTAACTAATATTTTTTTGGAGTTAATTATGTCTAGAGTTATAGGTATAGATTTAGGAACAACAAATTCATGTGTTGCCATTATGGATGGTGACCAAGCAAAAGTAATTGAAAACAGTGAAGGCGATAGAACAACACCTTCTATAGTTGCATACACCAATGAAGATGATAGATCTTTAGTAGGGCAATCAGCAAAAAGACAAGCAGTTAGCAATCCAGAAAACACATTATTTGCTATCAAACGGCTTATTGGTCGAAAATTTGATGACAACTTAGTAAAAAAAGATATGGATAAAATTCCATATAAAATTATAAAAGCTAAAAATGGAGATGCTTGGGTTACTGCTAATAANAAAGAATTATCACCACCAGCAATCTCAGCAGAGATTTTAAGAAAAATGAAGGAAACAGCAGAAAGCTANCTAGGAGAATCTATAACTGAAGCAGTAGTAACAGTTCCTGCATATTTTAATGACTCTCAAAGACAGGCGACTAAAGATGCAGGTAAAATTGCAGGATTGGATGTTAAAAGGATTATCAATGANCCAACTGCAGCAGCNCTAGCTTATGGCCTCGATAAAAAAAGAGGCGATAGAAAAATAGCTGTGTATGATCTTGGTGGAGGAACGTTTGATGTTTCAATCATAGAAATAGCTGATGTAGATGGAGAGAATCAGTTTGAAGTACTAGCAACGAATGGAGATACATTCCTGGGTGGTGAAGACTTTGATCGAAGAATTATGGAACATTTATTATCAGAATTTACTAACCAAACAGGCATGGACATTAATAATGATGCTCAAGCAGTTCAACGATTGAAAGAAGCAGCTGAAAAAGCAAAAATTGAATTATCTAATCAAGCTCAAACAGATATTAACTTGCCATATTTAACTGCAGATTCATCGGGTCCAAAGCATTTAAATATGACTCTAACGAGAGCAAAGCTTGAATCTCTTGTTGAAGATCTAGTGGTTCAGACTATTGAGCCTTGTAAAACAGCCTTAAAAGATGCTGGATTGAAAGTCTCTGATATCAATGATGTTATTCTTGTTGGTGGCCAAACAAGAATGCCTAAAGTTCAAGATGAAGTGAAGTCATTCTTTGGCCAAGACCCAAGAAAAGATGTTAATCCTGATGAAGCAGTTGCTATTGGAGCTGGAATTCAAGGAGGAGTTCTTTCAGGTGATGTTAAAGACGTTTTACTTCTTGATGTAACTCCACTATCACTAGGAATTGAAACATTGGGTGGTGTTACAACAAAACTGATTGAAAAGAACACTACCATCCCAACAAAAGCAGATCAGGTTTTCTCCACAGCTGAGGATAATCAAACTGCAGTAACGATCCATGTATTGCAAGGAGAAAGAGAAAGAGCTCAAGACAATAAGTCACTGGGTAGATTTGATCTAACTGACATTCCAGCTAAACCGAGAGGATTACCTCAAATTGAAGTTATTTTTGATATTGATGCCAATGGAATCATTAATGTTTCTGCTAAAGATAAAGAAACAGGAAAAGAACAAAAAATTGTCATACAAGCATCTAGTGGTCTTTCAGATGAAGAAATTGAGAATATGATCTCAGAAGCCGAATCAAATGCTGAAGAAGATAAGATATTTAGAGAAACTGTTGATATTAAGAATCAAGGTGATCAACTAGTTCATGCAACTGAAAAAACACTGGAAGATTTAGGTGAAAAAGTTGAAGCTGAAGAAAGAGCTAACATTGAGTCTGCTATAGCTGAATTAAAAGATGCACTGAAAGAACAGGATAAAGACATTATTGAAGCTAAAATAAAAACATTAAGTGAAGCATCTGTTGGCATGGCACAAAAAGCTTTTGAAGAAGCACAGTCTAAAGCCAATGATGACAATACAACCTCTGATGAAAAAAAAGCAGAAGACGTAGTTGATGCAGAATACGAAGAAGTAAAAGAAGANCAGAAAGAAAAAGAAGAAGAGAAAAAAGAAGAGAAAGAAGAAGAAAAATAATTATAATTAATTCTACTTATTAAATTAATATAGGGCAGGTAATAACTTGCCCTATCTATATTTGGACCGTTTAAATGAGCAAAACAGATTATTACAAGACTTTGGGAATTGAAAAAAACTCAAGTGAACCAGAGATAAAAAAAGCTTATCGAAAAAAGGCAATGAAATATCATCCAGATCGAAACCCAGATGATAAAAACTCTGAAAGTAAATTTAAAGAAGCCAAAGAAGCCTATGAGGTTTTATCAGATCCTCAAAAAAGAAANGCATACGATCAATTTGGCCATGCAGGNATTAATAGTCAAGGAGGTATGGGAGGGGGCTTTAATTCTGGTGACTCTTTTAATGANATTTTTGGAGACATGTTTGGAGATATATTTGGCGGAAGAAGAGGTGGCAATCAACAAAATCAATCCCAAAGAGGCTCAGATTTAAGATATGAACTTACTTTGGACCTAGAGCAAGCAGTATTTGGCGACAAAGTCAGTATTGATATACCATCACTTAGTACTTGCGAACCTTGCAAGGGAAGTGGTGCAAAACCAGGAACATCTCCAACAACATGTCAACAATGTGATGGCAGGGGAAATGTTAGAGTGCAACAAGGATTTTTTACACTTCAACAAACCTGCCCACAATGCAGAGGAGCTGGTCAAACAATAAATGACCCTTGTCAAAGTTGTTCTGGGCAAGGAAGAATTCAAAAGCAAAGAACTATATCAATTAAAATACCAGCAGGTGTAGATCAAAATGATAGAGTCAGACTATCCAGTGAAGGAGAAGCAGGAATTAAAGGCGGCCCATCGGGTGACTTATTTGTAGATATAAATATCAGAGAGCATCAAATATTTCAAAGAGAAGGAAGTAATCTCTTCTGTGAAGTACCTACTAGATTTTCTACAGCTGTATTAGGGGGAGTCTTAAAGGTACCCACAATAGATGGTGCTGTAAACCTAACAATTCCTGAAGAAACACAATCTGGTAAAGTATTTAGACTTAGAGGAAAAGGTATTAAATCTTATCGCGATAGAAGCATTGGTGACCTATACTGCACGGTTCAAATTGAAACACCAGTTAGTTTAAATAAAAAACAAAAAAAATTATTAGAAGAATTTGAACATTCACTTAACTCGAGTTCCAAAGAGCATCGCCCTAATAGACATGATTGGAAAGCTAGTGTAAAAAGTTTTTTTGATAATCTAGGTATTTAGTTAGAAAACCATAAGCAGACTCTTTACTAATTACATACCTAATGTACCTCTGAATATTATTCCTGCAATCTTTCTTGCTATTATTCTTTTTTATCTTGCTGATCTACCTTTTTGAACCCATATAAATTAAAGAGTGACATCATCCTAATTTATCTCTAAGATATTACGGGTTCCAACCATTTTTTCAGGAAGAACCTTTTTAAAGGCTCTTCCTTTTTTTAAATAAAGGGATATAAAAAATTGAAAACAGCAGTTTTGGCACTTGAAGACGGTACCTTTTTCAAAGGAATTTCAATAGGTGCTATGGGTAATTCAACAGGAGAAGTTGTATTCAATACAGCCATGACGGGNTATCAAGAGATCTTAACGGATCCTTCATACTACAAACAAATAGTCACTTTGACCTATCCACATATAGGTAATACAGGGACTAACAATGAAGACTATGAAAGCAGAAAATCTTTTGCTGCTGGCCTAGTGATCAGAGAGGCTTCACTTTTATCCAGTAGTTGGAGAAATGAAACAGATTTTAGAGATTTTTTAATAAATGAAAATATTGTTGCAATAGCAGACATAGACACAAGAAAATTAACAAATCATATTCGAAGAGTAGGTTCATTAGCAGGACACATTACAACTGATACAAACGATGTTGATCATGCAATAAGTAAAGCAAAATTATTTCCTGGACTCAATGGTATGGATTTAGCAAAAGAAGTATCTACAAAAATAAATTATGAGTTCGAATCTAAACAAGACAATCATACAAAAGATCATTTAACAATTGTTGCTTATGATTTTGGTATTAAAAAAAATATTATAAATATATTAAGTAAGTTTGGTTGCAAAATAATAATTGTTCCTGCACAGACAAAAACTGATGAAGTATTATCTATGAAACCAGATGGAATATTTTTATCCAACGGTCCTGGTGATCCTGAACCATGTATTTATGCAATTGAATCCATCAAAGAATATCTCAATAAGAAAATACCCATATTTGGTATTTGTCTTGGACATCAGCTATTAGCTATTGCTAGTGGAGCTAAAACAGTAAAAATGAAATTCGGTCATCATGGTGCTAATCATCCCGTAAAAGATCTGTCAACTGGAAGTGTACTAATTACTAGTCAAAATCATGGTTTTACAGTTGATGAAATGACAATACCTTCGAATGTTAAAATTACACATAGATCTCTTTTTGATAACTCAGTTCAAGGAATAGAATTGAAGGATTCACCAGCTTATGGATTCCAAGGTCATCCTGAAGCAAGTCCAGGTCCACATGATGTTTCATATTTATTTGAAAAATTTATAAAGCTTATGAGTAATGCCTAAAAGAGAAGACATTGAAACAATTTTAATTATTGGTGCTGGACCAATAATTATAGGTCAAGCTTGCGAGTTTGATTATTCTGGTACACAAGCATGTAAGGCTCTTAAAGAAGAGGGTTATAAAGTAGTGCTGATAAATTCAAACCCAGCAACAATAATGACGGATCCAGATAGTGCAGATTCTATATATATCGAACCGATTAACTGGAGAACNGTTGAAAAAATTATTCAAAAAGAAAAGCCAGATGCATTATTGCCTACTATGGGCGGACAAACCGCATTAAATACAGCTTTAGATTTGGCGAGTAGAGGAATACTAAAACAATACAACGTTGAACTTATTGGTGCTTCAAAAGAAGCTATAGATAAAGCTGAAGATAGAGATCTTTTTAAAAAAGCTATGCAAGAAATCAATATTGATGTAGCAAAATCAGGATTAGCAAACAACCTTAAAGAAGCTATATCCTTAGCCAATCATATTTCATATCCAATCATTATAAGGCCTTCTTTTACTATGGGAGGATCTGGTGGAGGAGTTGCTCATAATGAGAAAGAGCTCATTGAGATAGTGACTAGGGGATTGGAGCTCTCCCCTACAAGTGAGATTTTGATTGAAGAATCATTGATTGGTTGGAAAGAATTTGAAATGGAAGTAGTCAGAGACAAAGATGATAATACAATAATAATATGCTCAATTGAGAATATAGATCCTATGGGTGTCCATACAGGAGATTCCATAACAGTAGCACCTGCTCAAACCCTAACAGATAAAGAATATCAAGTAATGAGAGACTACTCCCTTAAGGTACTGCGTAAAATTGGTGTAGATACTGGTGGTTCAAATGTTCAATTTGCAATTAATCCTAAAGATGGAAGGATGATAATAATTGAAATGAACCCAAGGGTGTCTAGATCATCTGCACTAGCTTCAAAAGCTACAGGATTCCCAATTGCAAAAGTAGCAGCCAAGTTGGCTATAGGATATACACTGGATGAGTTGAGAAATGACATCACGGGAGGAAAATCTCCAGCATCTTTTGAACCATCTATTGATTATGTGGTTACTAAAATTCCAAAATTTACTTTTGAAAAATTTCCGAATGCCAATCCAAGATTGACAACTCAAATGAAGTCAGTCGGTGAAGTTATGGCAATAGGTAGAAGTTTTCAAGAATCATTACAAAAAGCACTGAGGGGACTTGAGAGTGGCAACTATGGTTTNACTGAGATACCAAATATAACAAANATTGAAGAGAAAATTTCTACACCATCAGCAGAAAGAATATTATATTTAGGACAAGCTTTTAGAGAAGGTCTAAAATTAGAGAGAATCCATTACCTGACAAAGATCGATCCATGGTTTCTTTCATATATAGAAGAAATTATTACAATTGAAGAAACTATAAAAGGATTACAACTAAATACACTTGATAAAGACTTCTTATATCAACTCAAAAGAAAAGGCTTCTCAGATATAAGATTAGCAGAGCTTTTATCTGTTTCAGAACAAGATATTTATAGTTATAGAGAAAAACTAAACATTAAACCAGTTTTCAAAAGAGTAGACACTTGTGCAGCAGAATTTGAAACAACAACGGCATATCTCTATTCAACTTATGAAGAAGAATGTGAATCATTCCCAACAAACAATAAGAAAATAATGATCCTCGGTGGAGGACCCAATCGAATTGGTCAAGGCATTGAATTTGACTATTGTTGCGTCCATGCTGCTCTGGCTGTTAGTGCGTCTGGATTTGAGTCAATAATGGTTAATTGTAACCCCGAAACAGTATCAACTGATTATGATACATCTGACAGACTATACTTTGAGCCATTAACATTTGAAGATGTAATGGCTATTGTGAATGTTGAAAAACCTAAAGGCATTATTGTTCAATTTGGTGGTCAAACACCTCTTAATCTTGCTCGACAACTTCAAGAAGCNGGAGCTCCCATTATAGGTACATCACCAGAATCTATTGATATAGCTGAAGACAGAGAAAGATTTAAACAGATCGTNACTGAGTTGGATTTATTACAACCTTACAATGAAGTAGCAAAAACTAAAGAAGAAGCCATTAAGAATGCAGTAAAAGTTAAATACCCCTTGGTAGTAAGACCATCATATGTATTAGGGGGAAGGGCAATGGATATAGTTTATAACGATNATGANCTGAATAAATACATGGAAAAAGCTATTGAAATCTCAAATGATTCCCCAGTACTACTGGATCACTTTCTTGATAAAGCTATCGAAGTTGACATAGACGCTGTATCAGATGGTAAAGATGTATTAATTGGTGGAATTATGGAGCATATTGAACAAGCAGGAGTTCATTCTGGAGATTCATCCTGTTCTATTCCACCAGTATCGCTATCGGATGAACTTCAAGACCAACTTATTGAACAAATGATTGCATTCACAAAAAAACTTAATGTTATTGGATTGGTTAATGCACAATTTGCTGTGAGAAAAAATAAAATATTTATTCTTGAAGTGAATCCAAGAGCTTCTAGAACAGTTCCATTTGTTTCTAAAGCCACAGGGAATCAATTAGCAAAGATTGCAGCAAAAGCTATGATAGGCATACCTCTGAGTGAACAAGATGAGACTTTTTCACATACACCTGGTTTTTACTCTGTTAAAGGTCCCGTTTTCCCATTTAATAAATTCCCTGATACAGACCCGATTCTTGGACCAGAAATGAAATCAACTGGTGAAGTAATGGGTACTGGTAAGAGTTTTGGTGAGGCTTATATAAAATCTCAATATGCTGCAGGTACCGAAATTCCCTCAAGTGGAAATGTCTTCATTTCAGTAAGAGCACCAGATAAAACAGAACAGTTAATTAAAGTTGCTGAACAACTACTTAAGAAGAATTACAATCTTATTGCTACCAAAGGAACTTGTGACTTCCTAATTAAAAATAATATTAAAAGTTCATTTATTAATAAAGTTCATGAAGGCAAGCCTCATATTGTTGATATGATAAAAAATAAAGAAATAAATTTAATAATTAATACAACCGAAGGTAAACAATCCATTCAAGAGTCTTTTTCGATCAGAGCTGAAGCTGTAATTAAGAATGTAACTTATTACACAAGTCTTGAGGCTGCTATTGCAACTATCGATTCATTCGATTACTTTAATAACATTGATATAAATAAAATACAAAACTATAAATACAATAAGAACTAGTATGGAAAGATTCGTAATGACCATAAATGGACAGTTGTCCTTAAGAGAAGAATTGAGAACACTCAAATCTGAAGATAGGCCGACCATCATAAAAGCTATCGCTACAGCAAGAGAATTTGGTGATCTTAAAGAGAATGCTGAATATCATGCTGCAAAGGAGAAACAAAGCTTCATTGAGGGGAGAATTAAAAATATAGAATCCAAACTATCAAATGCCCAAGTGATAGATGTAACTACTTTAAATATTACTGATAAAGTAGTTTTTGGAAGCACGGTCTGTCTTTTAAATCTGGATGACAAATCAAAAGTAACTTATAAAATAGTTGGTGAAGATGAATCGAATATTGAAAAGGGACTTTTATCTTATAAAGCACCCTTAGCTAAAGCAATGATAGGTAAGAATATTAATGACTTTATAGAATTCAATATGCAAGATTTTAAAAAGAATTTCGAAATTATAAAAATAGAATACACTTAAAATTCAATGGCTAAAGATCATTGGCGACAAAAACAGTCATTGGATAAATATTTCATAGAATCCAAGGCCAAAGGATTTAGATCAAGATCAGCATTCAAACTTAAAGAAATTGATCAAAAATTAAAATTATTCACATCCAATATATCAATTCTAGATTTAGGTTCAACACCTGGTGGATGGAGTCAGTATATTGCAAAACAAAATCATAAGAAATTAAACATTATTGCAAATGATATAAACATTATGAATAAGATAAATGGCGTAGCCTTTTTTCAAGGAGATTTCACAGACAAAAGCATCCAAGAAACACTTATTAATATGAATAATAATAAAAAATTCAATATTATTTTATCTGACATTTCACCAAATAAAACTGGTAATAAAATTACGGATCAATATATTTTCTATGACTTAGTGTCAAATGTCCTTGAATTTTCAAAAATTGCCCTTATAAATGAAGGTAAGATTGTCATGAAAGTATTTCATGGGCTGGGATTTGAGGGTTTTACAAATGATTGTAGGAATATTTTTGAAACTGTTAAGTTCTTTAAACCGAAAGCTTGTAGAAGCGACAGCAAAGAAACTTACATGATAGCTCAAAACATTAGGTATAATTCAAAAAATGAATAACTTCTTCAAAAATGCAATGGTCTGGATAGTCTTAGGGATAGTGATGCTAACCTTCTTTCAGTCATTTTCTCCCAATGCAACCAGACAACAAACAATAGACTATACTTCTTTTTTAGAATTAGTGAGAACTGGGAGTGTCAGTGAGGTAATTTTTGAGAACGANGTAATTAAAGCAAAAAAACTCAANGGTGAAAATTTCCTTACTTACAACCCTGAAACAGATAATACTGCTTTGATTGGTGAGCTCAATAAAAGTGGCGTCAGGATCAGTGCTACACCGCCCAAAAGTCAAAACCTTTTTATTAGCTTATTGATTAACTCTTTTCCTGTAATTCTTCTTATTGCAGTATGGATTTATTTTATGAGACAAATGCAAGGTGGAGTAGGCGGTGGAAAAGGAGCAATGTCTTTTGGTAAAAGTAAAGCTAGACTTCTTGGTGAAGATCAAATAAATGTAACCTTTGCAGACGTTGCAGGAATAGAAGAATCAAAAGAAGAAGTGGTTGAAGTAGTTGAGTTCCTAAAGGATCCAGGTAAATTCCAAAAATTAGGCGGTAAAATGCCAAAAGGTGTTTTAATGGTAGGATCTCCAGGCACAGGGAAAACTCTTTTAGCAAGAGCAATTGCTGGAGAAGCCAAAGTCCCATTCTTTACCATCTCTGGATCTGATTTTGTTGAAATGTTCGTAGGTGTGGGTGCTTCAAGAGTTAGAGATATGTTTCAAGAAGCTAAATCACATTCTCCTTGTATAATTTTTATAGATGAAATTGATGCCGTTGGTCGACAAAGAGGAGCGGGACTAGGAGGAGGTCATGACGAGAGAGAGCAAACGTTAAACCAATTGTTAGTTGAAATGGATGGTTTTGAAGACAACGCAGGTGTTATAGTAATCGCTGCAACAAATAGACCTGATGTTTTAGATTCTGCTTTATTAAGACCGGGAAGATTTGATAGACAAGTAGTCGTGCCACTCCCTGATGTTAGAGGAAGAGAACAAATCTTAAAAGTCCATATGAGGAAAGTTCCTCTCGATAAAGATGTAAAACCTTCGATTATTGCAAGAGGCACTCCAGGTTTTTCTGGGGCTGATCTTGCTAATTTAGTTAATGAATCTGCTCTACTAGCTGCAAGAGCAAATAAAAAATATGTGAGTATGGAACATTTAGATAAAGCTAAAGACAAAATAATGATGGGTGCAGAAAGAAGATCTTTAGTTATGAGTGAGGATGAAAAGAAATTGACTGCATACCATGAAGCTGGTCATGCAATTGTGGGGTTAAGCTTGGATGGCCATGATCCTGTGTATAAAGTGACAATTGTTCCTAGAGGCAGAGCACTAGGAGTCACNATGTTTCTTCCAGAACAAGATAGGTATAGTATGAGCAAAAAAAGATTACTGGGACAAATTACAAGTTTATTTGGAGGTAGGGTNGCTGAAGAGTTAATCTTTGGAAAAGATTCAGTAACTACAGGAGCGTCCAACGATATTGAAAGAGCAACAGAAATAGCAAGAAACATGGTTACAAAGTGGGGTTTATCAGAAAAACTAGGTCCATTGGCTTACAGTGAAGAAGAAGGAGAAGTATTCTTAGGAAGATCCGTAACTCAAACAAAACAAGTATCAGATGTTACTGCAAAAACAATAGATGAAGAAATTAGAAACATAATTGATGACACTTATAAACAGGCTACAGTAATCCTAAAAAAGAATATCAAACGCCTACACAAAATGTCTGAAGCTCTTATGAAATTTGAAACAATTGGACAATTGCAAATAGAAGACATTATGAATGATAAGGAACCCAGACTGCCTGATGATTGGGAAAATAGTGATGAATCCAATGAAGATAATGATCAAACACCTAATCTTGGTGATCANGCCACTCAACACTAAAATTANTTATAATTATNAATAAGTAATTACCTAAACTAGATTAATTAGTCTTAATGGCTATAATGTAGTCCAATTTCACATAATAATAGGTCAATAGCTTTAAACAAATGAAAGTATTTGGAACAGACGGTATTCGAGGAAAAGTTGGCGATCATCCAATGACTGTCTCTTTTACTTCTGCTTTTGCAAGTGCTATTTCTGCAGTACTTGCNCCAACTGGTGGAAAAGTTGTTATTGGTAAAGACACAAGAAGATCAGGCTATATGTTTGAATCTTCATTGGAATCAGCGTTTGTTGCCTCTGGTTTAGATGTTGTATTACTAGGCCCTCTTCCTTCTCCAGCTATTGCCATCTATACGAAACAAACAGATGCAAATTTTGGGATTATTATAACTGCTTCACACAATTCATTTGAATACAACGGCATTAAAATAATCAATAGTAATGGTGAAAAAATTGATTCCCAGCTAGAAACTGAAATTGAAAAAAAACTACTAGATGAACCAATTACAAAAACATCAGAAAAAATAGGAAAAGCATCTAGATCTGCAGATTCTAGAGACATGTATGAGTCTTTTCTAACAAATATATTTAATCATAAAAGAACACTCACTGATATTAAAGTAGTACTGGATTGTTCTAATGGAGCAGCCTATAAAGTGGCTCCAAGTATTCTTTCTAAACTGGGTGCTGAAATTATTCCAATAGCCTGTTCTCCTAATGGATTTAATATCAATAAAAATTGTGGTTCAACAAATCCTGAAAACACAATGAACACTGTCAAAGCCTTAAATGCTGATTTAGGTATTGCTTTAGATGGAGATGCTGACAGAATTCTCCTTATAGACGAGCATGGTCAATGCCTAGATGGCGATCAAATACTCTACATGTTGGCAATGATTAATAAGGAGAAACCGAATTTCAACTCTAAAGTTGTTGGAACAATACTTACCAACTCAGGTCTTGAATCATCATTAAGTGATCAAAATATACAGTTATATAGATCGGATGTTGGCGACAAGAATGTTGTAGATATGATGAAAAAAACTGGATCAATTATTGGTGGTGAAACATCAGGTCACATTATTAATTCTGAATATTCACCCACTGGAGATGGTCTTCTAACTGCATTATTGATTCTAAAAGATATGGTAGAAAACAACAGAAAGACTGAAGATCTTCTGTCCGGATTATCTCTTCTGCATCAATTCAATGAAAACATAAAGATTGAAGAAAAAAGTATTAGTCAATCATTGATTCATGAAGTGAATAATAAAGCTTCAGAGATGCTTAAACAAGGAAGAGTAATCATTAGGATGTCTGGTACAGAACCTATTATAAGGGTTACAATAGAATCAAATAATCAAGATCACTTTAAGGATATATTTAATTACATTACAACAGAACTAAACTCCAATGGATAATATATATATTGTGGCAAATTGGAAGATGAATGGGGATAATATCTTCAATCGCGATTTACTTTCTTTGATAGAAAGAAACAGTATTGTTAGTGATTCTTCTCATATGATTGTTTGTCCTCCAATGCCTTATCTTCATCAAGTCAATAACCAAAAATCATCCTACATGATGCTTGGAGCTCAAGATATTTCTCAATATGATAACGGAGCATATACAGGGGAGACTTCTGGAACAATGCTTGCAGATTTAAATATCGCATATGTCATAATTGGTCATTCTGAAAGAAGGGAACTATACAATGAAGACAATAGTGTTATCAAGGATAAGTTCTCTAAAGCTATAGAAAATAATATTAAACCTATATTGTGCATTGGTGAAACCATAGAACATCGGAATAGCGGCCAAACATTTGATTATATCCATGCACAAATAGACGCTATTATTAGTAATAATAAATTAGATAATTTAAAAGACTTAATAATTGCGTATGAACCTATTTGGGCTATTGGAACTGGTCAAACAGCAACTCCAGAAATTGCAGAAGAAGTGCATGCTTATATCAGAAATATACTATTAAATACTGATTCAAACTTAGCTGCTAATACACCCATACTTTATGGTGGGAGTGTTAATAGTGAAAATGCTGAAAAACTCTTTAGAATGGAAAATATAAATGGAGCTCTAATAGGCGGTGCTTCATTAAAAGCTGATGAGTTTTCAAAAATTTATAACATAGCAGGAGAACTAACAAATGAATAATATTACTTCTATTTTACTAAGCTTTCATGTGATAGTTGCAATCCTTATTGTGATATTGATTTTAATGCAAAAAGGAAAAGGGGCTGATATGGGATCAGCTTTTGGTGGAGGTTCATCAGGCAGTGTATTTGGTTCTAAAGGATCAGCAAACTTCTTATCCAGAACTACAGCTGTACTTGCTACTCTTTTCTTTGCAACCAGTTTGACACTTGCATATTTTAATAAAGGGACAGTGGATAACACTAGTGTATTGGATCAAATTAATGATAGCACCATTATTATTGAAAGTGACGAACCATCACTTCTCAAATCACCTATAATTCCAGACTAAATATATTAAGCCGATGTGGTGGAATCTGGTAGACACGCTGTCTTGAGGGGGCAGTAGCGAAAGCTGTGCCGGTTCGAGTCCGGCCATCGGCACCAACGTTTATTAATAGCAAGATTCAAGCCATATAATTATATTTTTATAGTTATAAACAGGATATCCACATATCTCTGATTTGATTGATCTTTTTTATTAGATTCTCAATGCTAAGTATTTGATTATATATATTTTCTTTTTATTAAAAGCTGATACAATACGATTGCTTTCGGGGGATTATTAATTAGGTTTTTTGTAGAAACATATGCTCGAGAATTACCTACCAGTATTAATATTTTTAGCAGTAGCCGCCACCTTAGGTCTTCTACTGCTAACACTCGGTTTTCTTCTTGGAAAAGGAGAAAAGTCCGATGCCAAACTGTCTCCTTATGAATGTGGCTTTGACGAGTTTGAAGATGCAAGAATTCCTTTTGATGTTAGATACTACCTTGTAGCTATACTTTTCATAATTTTTGATCTAGAAATTGCTTTTTTATTTCCATGGGCAATAGCTCTTAAATTTATTGGTCCTATTGGTCTCATCTCAATGATTGTCTTTCTATGTGTTTTAGTAATTGGATTTATCTATGAATGGAATAAAGGAGCACTAGAATGGGATTAAATCAAGATAAAGACTTAATTGATGATCAAGGACCAGGGTTTGTTGTCACATCTATTGATAAGCTTGTTAATTGGGCTAAATCTGGATCTGTCTGGCCAGTCACATTTGGATTAGCATGCTGTGCCATTGAAATGATGCATTCAGGTGCTTCACGATATGATACAGATAGATTTGGTGTTGTTTATCGACCCAGCCCAAGACAATCAGATGTCATGATAGTCGCTGGCACTCTTGTCAATAAAATGGCTCCAGCTCTTAGAAAAGTCTACGATCAAATGCCAGAACCTAAATGGGTCATTTCAATGGGATCATGTGCAAATGGAGGTGGCTATTACCATCATTCGTATTCTGTTGTGAGAGGATGTGATCAGATTATACCAGTGGATATTTATGTGCCAGGCTGCCCGCCTACAGCTGAAGCATTGATCAACGGCATCATAGAACTTAAAAATAAAATAAAGAAAGAAGAGTCCATAATTCGTGGATAATCAAACATTAATTAATTGCCTAAAAGATAAGCTTGTAGGCTTTGATATTCAATATTCTGAATCAAATGATTCCGTAACTATTGAAGTAAATAAAACCAATATTGTTGAGATTTGCAAAATACTAAAATCAGAATCATCACTTTTATTTAATATGTTGATAGATGTTTGTGCCATTGATTATCTTGCCTATGGTGATGCTGATTGGAAAACATTAGATGCAACAAATACGGGTTTCTCACGAGCTGTTAAAAAAACTATTATTCCTGACCCTGATGAACATTATGATGAAAAAAGATTTGGTATTTTTTATCAATTACTATCAATAGAAAATAACATAAGATTATCGATCTCTACTTTTACTGGAAGTGATAACCCGCCAACCATTGATTCTGTTAATGGAATCTGGAACTCTGCTAATTGGTTTGAACGTGAAGCTTTCGATCTCATGGGCATTCAATTTAAAGGTCATCCTGATCTTAGAAGAATACTCACAGATTATGGATTCATTGGTCACCCGTTTAGAAAGGATTTCCCAACGAATGGAAATCTAGAAGTTATTTATGATGAAGATCAAGAAAAAGTCATTTATAAACCCGTGTCTATAACCACACGACCCGGTGTTCCCAGAATAATACGAAAAGATAAATGACATCAAATAATTTAAAACTTAATTTTGGACCGCAACACCCAGCTGCACATGGAGTCATGCGTTTGGTCATGGAAATGGATGGTGAAGTCGTTGTTGGTTTAGATCCACATATTGGATTGCTCCATAGGGGAACTGAAAAACTGGCTGAAATCAAACCATTTAATCACTCCATTGGTTACATGGATCGCATGGATTATGTTTCCATGATGTGTTGTGAGCACCCATATATACTGGCCATAGAAAAACTTCTTGATGTCACTCCACCTTTAAGAGCTCAGTATATTAGAGTAATGTTTGATGAAATAACACGAATACTAAATCATTTACTTTGGCTTGGTTGTCATGGTCTTGATATTGGAGCTATGGCTCTTTTTTTATATTGTTTTAGAGAACGTGAAGATCTTCTGGATTGCTATGAAGCTGTTTCAGGTGCAAGAATGCATGCTACTTATTATCGTCCAGGAGGAGTCTATAGAGATTTACCCGATTCTATGCCTAAATATAAAGCTAATAAGTATATCTCTGAAAAAAAGGTAAAAAAACTCAACTACAACAGGGATGGATCCTTGCTAGATTTTATTAAAGATTTCACTGATCGATTTCCAAGTCATGTCGATGAATATGAAACATTGCTTACAGACAATCGTATATGGAAACAACGAACTGTGGACATTGGAATCGTCACACCTGAGAGAGCCATACAATTAGGATTCACAGGTGCAATGCTTCGTGGTTCAGGAATTGCATGGGACTTAAGAAGAAAACAACCCTATGAAGTTTATAACGAGCTTGACTTTAAAATACCTGTTGGTGTTAACGGTGACTGTTACGATCGTTATTTGGTTAGAGTAGAGGAAATGAGACAATCAAATCTCATCATTCAACAGTGCATAAAATGGNTGGAGGATAATCCTGGTCCAGTTATGATCGATGACAATAAGTTAGCAACACCGAAAAGATCATCAATGAAGCATGATATGGAATCTTTAATTTATCACTTTAAGCTCTTCACAGAAGGCTATTCCGTACCAGAGGGAAATGTCTATACAGCGATAGAACATCCCAAAGGTGAATTCGGTGTTTTTTTAATGTCAGATGGAGCAAACAAACCTTATCGTCTTAAGATTAGAGCCCCAAGCTTCCCTCATCTTGCAGCAATAAGTGAAATGTCAAAAGGCCATATGTTGGCTGATGTGGTTTCAATTATTGGAACTTTAGATGTGGTATTCGGTGAAATTGATAGATAAATGTTATGGATAATTTACTGCCTAAAAATATTACTAATACCATTGATCATTGGATACAAAAGTTCCCACAAGGTAAACAGAGATCTGCTATTATTGCCGCTCTTCATGCNGTGCAACACCATAATAATGGTTTCTTGACTAATGATCTATTGAATCAAGTAGCAGAATACATAAACATTCCTAAAATGAACGTCTATGAGGTGGCTACTTTCTATTCAATGTTTCAAACCCAACCAGTGGGCAAACATGAGATAGCAGTCTGTAATAATATTTCTTGCATGTTAAGGGGCTCCGATGAAATCATCTCTCATATTGAAAACAAACTAAACATTAGTCTTGGTGAATCAACATCGGATGATAATATTTTCTTAAAAAAAGAAGAAGAATGCCTTGCAGCATGTACAGGGGCTCCGATGATGATGGTGGATCATGTCTATATAGAAAATCTGACAATTGAAAAAGTTGATGAAGTTTTGGAGCGTTTGAAAAAAAATAATGACTAAAATAAATAAAGTAATATTTTCAAATCATGAGGATGCAGCATCTGCATCAATTGAAAAATATATTAGTACTGGTGGCTATAGTGCATGGAAGAAAATTATCCAATCATCCGATCAAACTAAAGCTAGAGAATACATCATCAATGAAGTTAAAGCTTCTGGTCTAAGAGGCAGAGGAGGAGCTGGGTT
>JGI26060J43896_10000222_pt1 | contig 20387 bp, 21 predicted proteins | sample MarorgKNORR_S2LV_6_FD_43896 | JGI IMG/M metagenome (IMG submission 43896) | reverse complement strand
AAGTAGGCTTATTTAGATANGTAGNCTTANNTAGATAGGAGATAGTAGATGAGAATAATAAAACTAGCTCTTCAAGCATTGGGACTTCTATTGCTCATCCCTACGGTAGCTATCGCTACATTGAGATATGAAGTTAGCGATAACGACGGCCCTTCAATTGTTTTTCCCGGAGGTGAATTAGTAACAGGAGAATTGTATCGAGGTCCAGAGCCAGATTGGAGCTTTACAGATGATGTGTCCACTATCGACTTACAACTCTACAACCCTTTAGCCTCGAGATTAATATGGATCGAGGAAAGTGCCGGTAAAATCTATATTACCTCTGACTATATGGGCACGTGGCTTGGCAGGCTCTGGAAGCATTGGGCAGTGCAAGCCTATGAAAGTGATGGTCTAGCTTTAGTTCGTATTGATAAAGTACTTTACGAAAGGAAACTTGTTAGAGTATTCGAAGGTTCGGTATTGGACGGAGTAATTGCAAAAAAGATTTCCAAGTATCGATCAAGAATCACTAAGGAAGCAATACTATCCGGCGAAACCTGGGTTTTCGAACTCACACGCCCAGATGAGGTTTAAATCCATGAAAGCGAAAAATTATATTATCTTGTGCCTCTCCTTATCTCTTTTAGTTTCATTAACTATTTTGTATGTGCCCGATGTTTCCGAAAATTTTGAAAGCTGGTTATTACGCTTTCTATCAACTAATGCAGCAGTTAAATAACTAATATAATTAGTGGCATAGAATGCCACGCGTTTTCCGCACTTATTAAGAGCAATCAGAGCGAGAATGGAAATTCATTGTTGTAGATGTTACCCAAAAAGTCCACAACTTCTCTAGTAAAATGTTGTATGTGTATTGAGCGAATGGCTGCCCAATATAGATCGATCTCATCCTTTATTTCTGAGAACTCAGCACTATCTCCAGCGTTAACTGCGACCTCGTAATCGGGTATGTGAGTCGACAATATTTGCCGCAGAGTTTTTATTTCTGTTCGCAAGCCTTGAGGAAGCAAATTGTAGTAACTATTAAGAAGTGTATCTCTATCATTGGATAAATCTAAGGAATCGATTTTACCAATTAGATCGCCTTGGATAGTGAGCAAAGTAAATTCCTCTTCGGCAGCATTTATAGGAAGAGAAAGTAAACTCATAAATGTAATTATTGCTAATAGGTGTATGTGTTCTATTCTTATAGTTAACACGACTATTGAATTCAGCATTTTTAAATTGGTAAGTCTGTAATAAGTAATTTTATTTTTTAATTTTCTGGAGTCGGTGCAGGTCCCAAGTTTTCAAACATCTTCCAGCCTTCCGGCACTTGAATTAAACCATTGCGAGATTCATAGTCCGCGTAGAGCGCGAGCATTTCCTGAAATATTCCTGGAAACTGAACTGAGAGATCGTTGAGCTCAGCAGGGTCTTTATCTAGGTCATATAGCCCCCAAGTAAAATTGCCATAAGGATCCATCAATCTTAGAATTTTCCAATTCGCACTAATAAACGCGTTATGACCAAAAAGTTCGAAACCATTTCCAGTTCCCGGCGGATAGATAGATTCTTCTTGGCTTCTAAGATAGGGCAAGATAGATCGACCATCCATGCCATGCACTAATCTCCCTTGAAATTGTGTTCCAGGATGAGAGGCACTGACAAGCTCAAGAATTGTTGGAGTGATATCTACAACACTCGAAAATTCAGAGACTATTCGATTTTGTGGTAGGGAGTTTGGATGACTAATAATTAGTGGCGAATTAATTCCCCCTTGGGTCATTACCGTCTTATGAAATCTATGTGCTGCGGCCCCTACATGGGCCCAAGGCTTGCCATAGTATATAAAGCTACTTTCATTACCCAAATTTTCATACCNATTGTCAAAAGTATCAGCAATCCAATCTGTGACCGATGGGACGGTGCGTTCTGACGCGAAATCGTTTGATTCAGGACCATTGTCTGACAGGAAAATAAATACCGTATTNTCATATTCATTAATCGATTTTAGATAAGCAACAAGTTTGCCGATGTTTTGGTCGACGCTATCCACCATTGCTGCATAGACAGCCATTTTCTTGGCCTGATATCTCTGTTCTTCTGTGTCCAATTCTCCCCAGGCGGGTACACCATCTAATCTTTTAGCCATTAATGCCTGCCGATCAATAAGTCCGAGGGTTTTAAGAGATTCATGGCGTTGTTTTCGAATGATGTCCCATCCAACTTGGTAACGCTCAACATATTTTTCAATAAGATTGCTAGGGGCATGTAAAGGAAAATGAGGTGCACTAAAAGCTAAGTAGCCAAAGAAAGGATCCTCAGAATCTCGTCCTTCTTCAATATACTGAATCATTTCCGAGGTATAGAAATCACTGCTATAAAAATTATCTGGTAATTCAACTGGCGTAGTATTTCGGTAGTAGTCCACCGTAGTTCGTTGTGGCGCGTAACCAGTATTGTTAAAGTGGCTTCCAGCACCTTGTAAAAGAATAAATGAACGATCAAAGCCACGATTACTAGGCAGAGATGAGTCGCCCAAATGCCATTTTCCTGTCATATATGTATTAAAACCAGAGGTCTTGAGCATGTTTGCAACTGTGACAACTTGATTGTTTAGGTAACCTTCATAACCTGGCTGACCTCTCTGCTCAATCGCCAGATATTCTCCCATAGAGCCATAACCATTTTTGTGTTGGTCTACCCCTGTTAATAACATGGCACGTGATGGAGAGCACATGGCGCTGGTATGGAACCTGGTGAACATCACTCCCTGTTTCGCTAGTAGATCTATATTGGGCGTCTCAATTTCGCTCCCGTAAGCACCGAGATCCGAGTAGGCCAAGTCATCTGCAAGAATTAGCATTATATTGGGTGAAGCTTGGCCAGCAGTTTGAGTTGATTCCGCAGCTTGTTCACTGCAGCTACTAAAAGCAGCCACTGAGCTAGTAAGTAAAGTGACCAATAGAAATTTTGAAATCATAATTTGATGCTCTTAACAGATTGATCTCGGATGGTGGAATAGTTTCTCATTGCTGCCAACCCTATGCCAGTTCAATCTTCTGCGAGGAAGCAAGTTATCAATGTTTCAGCAAAAACTAAGATAACTGATAGGCGCTACTTGTTGCTCTGGCTTGTTGTCGATAGGATGACGCAATTCTAGAGCATTCTTAAAAAATGCTGGATACTCTGATTTGTTTAGGAGAGAACAGACGATGAATTTTGTGAAAAGTCGCCTTGGCATAATGATGTTTTTGCAGTACGCGGTCTGGGGCGTTTGGTTGGGGGTATTGGCAACCTATCTGCAATCTCCAATGGCTGAAGGTGGTTTGGGGTTCACATCTGGCCAGGTTGGATGGATTTTAGGGTTAGCAGGTTCTATTGGTGCCGTTTGCGCACCATTTATTGCAGGGCAGTTTGCGGATCGTTATTTTTCAACGGAGAAATTTCTTGCTGTCTTGTTAGTGATGGGTGGCGCGGTCAAAATTATCACCTCTTATCAGACATCTTTTAGTGCCTGGTTAATTTTATCTATCGTCTATAGCATCCTTTATATGCCTACGCTTTCGCTTACGAATTCAATGGCATTCTCGCATCTAGATAATCCTGATAAAGATTGGCCGCGGATTCGGGTGCTAGGCACTATTGGTTGGATTTCTGCAGGTTGGATATTTCCCATGGTCTGGTTGCAGTCGGATCTACAGTTTCAGATATTGCCGCCGTTTTTTGTTGGCACTGAAGTAGCAGATGCGACAGCTCGATTGGGAGATACGTTGATTGTCTCCGGTGTACTTTCAATGATGTATGCCGGGTTTTGTTTATTTCTTCCAAATACTCCACCAAAGAAAGATGGTGTGGAGAAATTGGCGTTCAAGAAAGCTTTTGCTCTATTGCATCATCGATCATTTGCCATACTGATTTTGGCGAGCCTACCAATTTCAGTTATTCACCAAATTTATTTCATGCAGACAGGTCCATTCTTTGAGAATCAGTTGGGCATGCTGGTGACCTATATCATGCCAGCAATGACTGTTGGGCAGTTTGCCGAGATAGGTTTTCTCGCCATGTTGGGAATGTTTCTTGTCAAGTTAGGATTTCGTTGGACGATTGCCCTCGGAGGCCTGGCATATTTTACTCGATATGCAATCTGGGGATTGATTAGCATGCAAGAGGCATCGGGACCGTCAGTCGATGCGGGTGGTCAAATGATTTGGAACATGCCTTTGATGATTGGAGTGTTCAGCCAACTCTTACATGGCCTCTGTTATGCCTGCTTTTTTGCTTCAGCCTTTATGTATGTCGACCGCATAGCCGACGTAGACATTCGAAATTCCGCTCAGACCGTGTTTGGAATAATAATCCTTGGGGTAGGACCTGTATTTGCCGGTCCTTTTTTGGGATTCCTTGGAAACGTTTTTGGTGAAAATGGAGTCATTACCAATTTTGCGGGTATGTGGTTTACCTTGTCGGCGATTGCCCTAGTAACGACGGTGTTCTTCGCAACGATGTTTGAAGACGAGACTGCAGAATATTTCACAGATCAAACTCCATGAGTGTTTAACTACTCATGCAGTGCTAGCCACGCCTTTATCATATTGGTGACCACCTCAGGTTTGTCATGGTGGGGCCAATGTCCTGCGCCAGGAATTGTAACGAGAGTCCAGTCTTGGTCGAGCTCTTCCCAAGTATCATTTAGCGCGCCTGGTAGCAATGCAGTGTCGGACAAGCCATGGAACTGCAATACTGGCGCCTGAATTCGATCAATCTCAACAAAGGCGCCTGAGTCATAGGGCTCTCTAGGATAATTCGCTCGATAATAATTCATCATGGCGTCAGCGCTTGAATCCTCGAATGCCGCTAAATACTTCGCATGCAGATTCGCATCACCACGACTTAACGAAGACGCTAGTCTCTCTGCACTAATTGCCGTATGAGAATTTGGCTGTTGGAAGTTTCTCGCATATTGGGAATTTTGATGTTGCGTTTCCATTTTGGCTAATTCTCTAGCGAGGTTTTTTACATGGGGAAGATTAATAATAATTAGTCGGCTAGTAAGATCTGGTCGAGCCGCAGCGAAACTCCAGCCGATACCACCGCCCCAGTCATGACCTATGATTACCGCATTCTCTCTGCCTTCATTTTCGATTACTGCGGCAACGTCTGCTATTAAAAACTCTAAGCCATAATTCTCGACACCAGTTGGCTGATCGCTTTTATTGTACCCTCGAGTATCCATAGCAACCACGGTGTAGTTTTCAGCAAGACCTTCCATCTGATGGCGCCAGGAATACCAGAAGTCTGGAAAGCCGTGGATAAACACTGCAAGTGGGCCGGACCCTGCTTTAGCATAATGAATAGTGACGCCATCGCTATCGGCAAACTTATGCTCGACCTTGTCAGCAAATTCTGCAGCGCCAAGAATCGAAGTGAATAAATATGTAGTTAAGAGGACAATTGACTGAAAGAAATATTTCATAGTTAAATTCTTTTTTAAACTTTTAATATTTTACATAATGATTAAATATTGGGTTCGCTGCAACTNTAATTACAGTTCAAGTTGAGGAACTGAATAGGGCGAATTCNTATCAATAGCTTGTCGCAATGAAAAAATATTGCCATCGATATCATTAGCATAAGCCTGCCAGAATTCTCCCAGTTGCACAGGTTCACTAATAAATTCTACTCCAAGACTGGCCATGCGTTGATATTCCGCTTGTATGTCACCTACCTCGATGGAATAGGAATAGCCTAACTCCGTCGAATCCAGTTTACCCACGCGTTCTGCTGTTAGCGGGTTGCGATACTCCCAGAACTCCAAAGTTTTTGAGCTAGCATTCATTCTAAACCAGGTGACCAATAGAGATAGATTGTCAGCATCGGCGATTTCAACCATGCGTGGGTGATTTACATAGTCTCCTTCACGATAAGGTGCGAATGCCAGAATTTTTGCATAGTAATCAGTCAGCCGTTCAAGATCATGAGTGACCAAGGCAACTTGGGTCATCCACATATCCATGCCGTCTTCTACCCATTTAACTTTGTTGGGCGCTTCTGATAAGGGTCCGAGATCGAGCTGTTCCAATTCAAACATATTGCCTTCAGGATCGTAAGCATAAGCATAAGTAACACCGTAGCCCCCTAAATCCACTGCAGTCTCACCACGAGAAAGAATCTCAGCGCCGATGCCTTTGAAGCGATCGTAGCCAGAAAAAGTCGATGGAGTTTGAAAACAAGTATGTGTCATGCCTGGTCCTTGCACCAACATTTTTCGATCTGGTTTGTCGCGATTATGTTTGAACTCAGTGAGCTCAAACAACATATTTGGCGCTTCTAAAACAGCCACTTCAAACTCTATATTATTGAAACCAAATAGTTTGTCTGCATTGCTGTTGCTACCTACAGTCTCACGGCTGACTAGCTTGAAGTCCGATACCGATTGGTAAAATTCAAGAACAGCATCGAGATCTTTCACTGACAATCCAATGTGATTAACGCCTAGCAGAGTTGTGGGTGAATCGTAAATCGTTGCGTCAGGATCGATTTCATAGGCTTGTACTGAAAGCAATGATGTCATTGCAGCTGCTACACACAGTATTTTAAGCTTGGACTTTAAGTGGTTAGTAGAGAAATCTTTCTTTGGCATAATAAGGCCGCCTGATTCTAATAATGAGTTAATTCTTAATGCGAAATTGCTTTAAGAATCTGTTCTTAATAGTTAATTCCTGTATAAGTAAAATAACAGCCCACAAATCCAGTACTGGCGCTTCACTATCTACATTGAATAGCTTGTTTGCAGTGAGACTGAATCCTATCAGTTTCCCAGCAAAAGCGCGGTATGCACGTTGGTTTCATTTGCTCAATTACTTACTCTTTATTGGTCTAAAGGCTTAGTTTTTCGATTTCCAAAATTGGTCTGAAATTGTCCTTACCCCAACCGTCTATTTTGGTTATTCTTATTGTAGGAATTCTACTAGGAGAGATGCTATGAGTGATATAACGCGCAGAGGCTTCATGACACAAGCAGGTTTACTAACGGCCAGCGGACTGGCCCTCTCTGGAGGATTGCTGGGGCTTTCCAAAAAGTTACAAGCACAGCCAGTGCCAGATTGGTTAGCATTGACTCAGGAAGAAGCGCTGGAGCCTGATTTACCTATTATCGATCCCCATCACCATCTATGGGATAGGCCCAATAACGTTTATCTTCTGGAAGATTTGCTCCAAGACACTAAGGCCCATAATGTGCGTCAGACCGTATTTGTGGAATGTACATCTATGTACCGATCTGATGGACCAGAAGAACTAAAAGTTGTTGGTGAGACAGAGTTTGTCCAAGGTGTCGCTGCCAAGAGTGCCAGTGGTGGCTACGGGGATATGCGAGTTGCGACTGGTATCGTAGGTTCAGCCAATCTGCGACTTGGCGATAGAGTAGCTCCAGTTCTCGAAGCTCAGATCGCTGCGAGCCCACAACGATTTCGTGGCATTCGCCATCGAGCAGCGTGGGCAGATAGGTCTGTATTGCCGAACATTGCGGCCGATGCTCCGCAGCATATTCTGCTTGATCCAGAATTTCGCAAAGGGTACGCACATCTACGTACCTACGGGCTGTCATTTGAAGGCTGGCTTTATCACACTCATATTGCAGATTTAACGGATCTTGCAAAAGCCTTTCCCGATACTACGATTATTTTTAATCATCTCGGCGGGCCTATCGGTGTGGGTTCCTATGCGGGGCGTCGTGATGAAGTTTTCGCAGCCTGGAAGCCAGCAGTTGCTGCATTAGCAGAGTGTCCGAATGTAGTTGCAAAAGTTGGTGGAATTCAGATGGTAGTTAATGGTTATGGCTGGCATGAGCGAGAGAAGCCACCAACATCGAATGAATTGTTGACGGAAAATCAAGACTGGTATCACTACATTATCGATCAGTTTGGGCCGGACCGTTGTATGTTTGAAAGTAATTTTCCAGTGGATAAGCTATCATGTTCGTACACTGTTTTATGGAATCAGTTCAAAAAATTAACCAGGGCATACTCTTTCAATGAACGCGCAGCTATGTTTCATGACACAGCTAAGCGCGTCTATAGGTTGCCGCAGGTTTAAAATCTAGTTTTTTGTTTCTGTTACTCTGCGTAGGGATTTACGTACCCGGCCGGTAATACTTTTTCAGGGTCGGGACGGATGCTTATCATCTCTACGCGCTCTTGCACTTCATGCCAGCCATGGAATACACCTGCAGGAACTACAACTATATCGCCCTCGGACACTAACCTAACTTGACCGTCGCCCCGGGCAACTGAAGTAGAGAAACTTTCTCCCACTAACACTTCAACAATATCACTATTTTCTGGAATATCGTTTCGACTTAACATCGTGCCGCCAGTAACTAAGACTCCGGAACCGGCAGTAATGTAATACACTTCAGATACTCGGGTATGAACGATGCCGCTGACCGGTTGATCATTAGCAATGATAGGATCGCGAAATAACACACCAACCGCGACATATGAATTTCCAATATCGACAACCTTTACTTGTCGGTCAACTCTACCTTCGGGGGCGTGCAAAACCGCTTGCCATTCCTGAAATTTTATATCAGTGGCTAAAGAAATTGAACTTTCCTGTGAAAACGCCGTGTATGTTGTAAAGCAACTAAGCGCGATAGCAATTGATGCAATGATCTTTTTTTTTGTTAGCATGTTTCCAGCCTCTTTGGTCAAACGTAAGCATTAAATATAAAGAATAAGTGGGACACTACTAGCTAATCAAGTTTATTTACATATAACTTACTCATTCATTAACTATTAGTAGCAGATTGTCTGTTTTCTATATGTTCTTAAACCCATTTTTTGTTATTAAAGCAGTAGAAAATGAGGCGAAGCCCGGGCTACAATTGTTAAGTTGAAGTTCTCTTGATCATAAAGATAATAAGAAGGATTATGGGAATAAGAACAACAATGAGAAACTTCAGAATGAGATCGAAACTATATATGCTAGGCATGGCGCTTATTGTATGGACCCACGCGTCAAATGCGCAGGACATAGAACCTGAAATCGTTATAGCCAATCCAAGCGCTACCTTTTTGGCTCAGCAGAGGGCCTTGCCGCCTGCGGAGGTCATCGCCCGAGGTGAGGCTTTGTACCAAGTGAATTGCGGCATGTGCCAAGGCGGGGATCTCCGAGGAGGCGAGCAGGGTGGCCCTATTGATTAATGTCCGAAATTGTAATTAGTTTAATTGGACTATTTGTTGCTATGGATATTTTTGGAAATTTGAACTATCACCTTAACGCTGAAAAAAAATAATGCAGCAATACTTTCGAGTGCTTATTTCATATAAGGGCAGCAATTACTATGGTTGGCAAGATTTGGGAGATGGAGGTAAAAAACCTACTATACAGTTTGAAATTCTCCGATGCCTAAGAAAAATTTGTAACTATGCAGACTGTGTGGTTTCTGGCGCAAGTCGAACCGACGCAGGTGTCCATGCGCTAGGTCAGGTTGCTAAACTTACACTTCCTATAGAAATTGCATCCGATAAACTACAGCTAGGATTAAACTCTCTCCTACCGAGTGATATTCGAATCAGTAAATGTGAAAGCTGCCCCTTTGACTTCAATCCTGCTGAGAAAAGTATTGGTAAGATGTATCGTTACTATTTTTCCATTAATGAGGCTAGCTCACCAACTTTGAATGATATTGTTTCTGAACTATTACTAACAAAAAATAGTGACAGCGACACTAAATTAGCTATAGAAACGATGCGATATGCATGCGAACTATTCGTGGGCGAGCATGACTTCAGAAATTTTTCAATCAATGACAAGAATGCGGGATCTACAGTTCGGAAAATCTTTAATCTCGAGCTGCTAGAATCAAGCCTGTCCGATTTCGGTAGCGACATCTACTATTTTGAAATTCAAGGGAATGGATTTTTGAGACATATGATTCGCTATATCGTGGGAGCGTTGTTTGAATTAGCAAAGGGTACGATTAGTATTGAGGGAATTGAAAAGACTCTTCAGGCGCGGCAAATCCAAAAGCTTAGTGCCAAAGTTAAATCTAAGGGTCTGCACTTAATAAAGATCAATTATTAGAGTTTAAAATTACTCTCAGAGAGTGGGCGGAGGTACTTTTATCATGTTTTCGGCACCCCTTTAATTGTGTTCGAAGTTATGTGATGAAAAATATGAGCATCTAGCGCTGGAATAAATAAGAAAATTTCACGAAGAATTGATCGCCATCTTGGCGCAAATTATTTGCTACCACCAGTTCACGTTCACCTTCCATCTCTACAATATCGAAATTACTTTGATTAGAATTATAGCCAACATAGAAAGCAGACCAAGGATTAATCACATAACGCAATAACATATCAAAGTTGAGGCTTTCATCATCTTCAAGCCTTGTCGCGGAACCTGCGTCGGTCTCGTCGTATTGAGCGATGAAACGTAGCGATAGTTCTTTGGTAAATTGATAATTCCAATTGCTACGAATGATTTCATTACTAAATATTTTTGCGCCGCCACCTTGATTTTCTAACTCAGTACGGAAATAAGTATTTTCGATTCGTAGTCGATCCATTGGCCTTAGGGTTAGCGAAATGTCAGTACGATTCGTATCTGCTACATAAGGTAGACTGCCGAGCTGAGGAACCAAGTTTAGAGTTTTACCAGTACGATAGCTTAATCTTACAACGGCTGCTTCAAAGGCATTATTATAGAAATTCACTTGCCAGTTGTCGTAGTCGTAACGCTGATTAGTAACAATGCCCACAAAATCTTTGGGTTGAAGAATTTCCGTGTAGTCGGTGTAGTTGAATCCAATACCTGTTGTGTCATAACTAAGATTAAAACTTGGTCCTAGTTGATGATAGATTCGAGTGCCATCGTTATCATTTAGATAGACATCAAATACTCTAGCACTGTAAGTGTTTATATTAGAATTTTCTGGATAGAAATTCAGGTTCAGGCTGTTATGAATGCCTGATGTGTCTGGTCGAAAAAACCGATTTTGGAAGCCCAGTTCAGTCCGGAAATTATCAGTGGTGTCAACAAAATGTGTATGAGTGCTGAGCGTGCGTCCGGTTCGGTTGATTTGTATGTTGCGCTGATAGCCTGTTGAAGAATCACCGCCAATTAGCGGCTCACTGTCAGTGCCGACTAACTGCATATTGGTTATCCAGTTGTTGTTCAGTTTCAACCTAGCATCGACGCTAGCTACGCGATTGTACCCTTCCCCCAATTCTCGATCAGTTAGCAGGAAGCCAATACGGGATTGCTCAGATATATCTCTGAAGCCACGCAATATTCCAATATTTGCTTTTTTTCCGCGCAGGGGGTCGCCACTATCTCGATTTAAGCCCGGCGCTTCATCATTGATAAGAATTGTACCAAAACCATAGTCGCCCGAACGACCAGTAAAACGTATGCCGCCTTCTGGGTCCACAATACGACGGGTAAACAGCAGTATGGAATCGGTGGCAAAGAAGTCAGCATTTTCTACAAAGAAAGGGCGTCGTTCTGGAAATTGAACTTCGAATCGTTCATTTACCGTGACTTGCGGTTGATCGGATTCAACCTGACTGAAATCTGGATTTAGTGTGATATCCAGCACCATGGAGTCGTTAAATACAATCTTTCCGTCAATGCCCACATCCATTTCTGTTTCGGTTTCAAATCGTGGACCACCTGGTGCGTTTGGATTTAATGCATCAACATCGCGGGCGAAGATGAAGGGAATTATCTGAGAGTTACTGCCAGGGGAAACATCTTGAATTCCACGTAAAAGAGCTGTCTGATTTAAGCGTCCTTCAACTTCAAGAGAGTAGGCGGGCCAATATGCAAATTCGCTAAGTCTTGGAATGCTTCTACCAAATTGTACCCGCCATAGCTGTTCGTCTGTGTCGGGGAAGCGGAGGCTGCGAAGTGGCACCGACATGCGCACCATATATCCTTGATCGGTCAGTTCACCTTCACTATCCCATACAGCTTCCAGGGTTGTATCGAATCCTGCTCTCAGAGATGAGCCCTCAGTCCAGCGGGCATCCCATTGAATGCCGAGTGGAGTAGCATGAAATGACAGTGCTGTGCGTTGATCATTAAAGGTATCGATAGTCAGACCCACACGATCATCGCCATCAATATTCTCTCTCGATGACAAATTGGCACGAATCAATTCTGGCTCAGTATCAAAGGCTAAAAATACGGCATAGATATGTTCCTGGTCATAGCCGACATAGACTTCAGTGTGTTGGGTGATCGGCTCACCGTCGTCCGGTTGCCGTTGGATAAATCCTTCGACTCTTGTCATAGACCGGGCAAGAGCCGAATTGGGGGTCATGCCGGTGAAGTCAACAAGCCTTGGCTCGCCATCAATACGTTGAATGAAAATACCCTCTTCTGCTGCTAATGCCCTAGATAAAAACAAGGGAGCAGAGGTTATGCAGACTGCGTATAGCAATATCTTCAGAATTTTCATGGACGAATTTACTGGTTTAAGTGACAAGAAGCGTTAATGGGCAAGGAATACTAGGGGCTTGGCATTTAACTGCAAGGGAATATTTCAATTTATTTCAATTTATTTCAATTGGCTATTTAGGACAACAGCCTAAGTCTAAGAGGGATTTTTGAGATTGATACGACACGCTGCGGAATAGCATTCAACTGAGGCATTTTGTAGTACAGAATTTACTTGTAGTCAAACCATGCCCTAGCACTTCAGTTTTTTCAGATTGAGCAAGGATTGTCTGAGAATAGCACGCCCTATTTTGGCGCGAGAGATAGCAACAACCTGGTAATCTTTGCAACTGTGGCCTTTTCGAGAGCTACGAATTCCTGAGCGCTGCAAAAATAAAGCATGATTGGTCGCCAGTAAACTTCGTACTGACAACCGCCAGTAAAACGTAATCAAAAAGTCAGTTGTAAAGTTACTTTCTATACAACACTAAGAACTTGCTAGTCTTCCCACTAATCGCTGGAGCAAAAACACCTTCAGTAAGCGGGTCAGCCGCATTTTTGAACATATCGGAAGTAGCAGCAATAGATAGCCCGGCCGCTTCGGCCCAATCGGTAACAATGCTTTCCTCGATACGGTGCAGAGTTCCACCTGCTTCAACTCCCGCGCCATTGGCAGCAATGTGATCAGATGCCAGCAACACTCCACCTGGTTTAAGAATTCTAGCGATTTCACGAAATGCTCCAGCCGCGTCACCAAGGCTGTTGCCTTGAGGAGCAAACCCTAATTCATGAGGACCAAGTATCCAGGTAACGATATCCATAGAATTATCAGCCGCATCCAATTCGTCAAAATTAGAAATACTCACTGTCACATTGTTTAGCCGATTATTAGCTGTACGAACGTCGATACCATCACCAACAAAACCCATAAGGCCAGGAGGATGCTGAAGAATTACACTGCCGGAACTACCAACTGCATGACTGAGTATTTCAGTGTAGTAACCACCAGCAGCTTCTAGTTCGAAAACATCCATGCCAGTTTCAAGGCCAGCAAAGCTAAGCACATCTCCTGGCATGCGACTGGCATCGGCAGCACTATCGCCACTCGGGCGATCGGAATGAGCCAATGCAGCGGCAATATCAGCGTCTGCAGCAAGCGCGGAGGCGCTGGTCAGTGCCAGTATAGTGAGTACAATACTAGCTATAGAATTCAATAAAGTTCTTTTCAAAAAATTCATCTTGGATCCCTGCCGCTTCTGCGGAATTTTAATAATTAGCATTTTATCAAGCTATATTGGCACGTCTCTGCAATTAAATCATCTGCGATAGAAGTTTATAGGCGAAGCTTTATTGCCTGCTTATTAAATATTTTATAGTCTCAGGTTTCTTGTCTAAGAGGTAAGACCTAGATATTGCGTAGGAACCGACAACTGGGTAACAATGGACGCTCACTAGCAAGAACTCTCGAGTTAAGTGATCCCCTTCCAAGAGATAGCAGACATGCACCTGAGTAATGAATTTTTAGAAGAATTAGAATTGTTAAATTTATTCAATCTAGAGAGCTCTTTGGCCGGATTGAAGATTCACCATGAGGCTGATCCAGCCAGAATTGCGGCCGCTAAACGATTGTTCGCGAAGAATGTCATTACTCTGGAAGATGGTGGTTATCTCACGCCTCTCGGATTGGAGTTAGCTGAACAGACACAAAAATTAATTCGTACTCTGGAGTCACTTTGAAGGAAAGGTAACTGATAGATCCCTTATTGTTTATAGCGCTTATCCGTTGCCTGTTTATTTAATTCCCGGAACTGTTCCATTTTCTCTTTGATGCGAAGCTCTAAGCCATTCTCTCTGGGGTAATAGAATTGTTCGTTTTTTAGTTCTTCCGGCAGATAGTTTTCTCCAGCGGCAAAAGCATTTTCTTCGTTATGAGCATAACGATAGTCCTCACCATAGCCTAGTTGTTTAGTTAGTGAAGTAGTGGCATTGCGCAGGTGAAGAGGCACTTCAAGACTACCGTGATCAGTAGCAGCATTACGAGCTGCACTAAAAGCTTCATAAACCGAATTGCTCTTCGGCGCACTAGCCAAATAAACAGTAGCCTGTGCTAAGGCAAGTTCTCCTTCAGGGCTCCCCAAGCGAGAATAAGTATCCCAGCAGTCCAGTGTGACCTGTAATGCGCGGGGATCAGCGAGACCAACATCTTCGTTCGCCATCCGTGTGAGTCGCCGGGCGAGATACAATGGATCACAGCCTCCGTCTAACATTCTAGTTAGCCAATACAAGGCTGCATCAGGCGAAGAACCGCGGATAGATTTATGTAATGCAGAAATTTGTTCGTAAAAACTATCGCCTCCCTTATCAAAGCGGCGATAACTTTCTTGTAATACCTGGGTTAAATGATCATCAGTGACTGTGCGTAGTTCATCACTCAATTCCGCCATATCACTTAGTACTTCGAGGTAATTTAGCGTGCGGCGTGCATCCCCGTCACCTGCTCTCGCTAACATCTGTTTTTGCTTTTCGCTTAACTCTAACTTGAGACTACCAAGGCCGTGTTCATTATCAGCAAGCGCACTGTCAACAACTCCCAACAGGTCTTCCTCGCTAAGAGGTTTTAATAGGTAGACGCGTGCACGAGACAGCAAGGCATTATTCAGCTCAAATGAGGGGTTCTCAGTGGTAGCGCCAATAAACAATAGCGTGCCATTTTCAATATGCGGTAGGAATGCGTCTTGTTGTGCCTTGTTAAATCGATGCACTTCATCGACAAAGAGAATCGTCTTTCGAGGACCATTTGCCTGATGATATCGAGCTTGTTCGATCGTCGCTCTTATCTCTTTCACTCCTGCTAGTACTGCAGAGAGGGATTCAAAATGGTAATCACAAGTAGNGGCGATGATTTTCGCCAAAGTGGTCTTGCCTACTCCAGGTGGGCCCCAAAGGATCATTGAGTGAGGGAGTCTGTTTTCAATAGCCTTGTAAATCGATTTCCCAGGCCCTAATAAATGAGCCTGACCAACGAAGGAATGCACAGAATTTGGGCGCATGCGAGCAGCCAATGGCTGATAGGTAATATTATCGTTCTCTTCTGGAAACAGGGATGAGCTCATAACTTAAGTATAAGGGGCTACGCGAAAATACCAACTAGCATTTATACACTCAGTCTTAAACCAGCCATATAGCTATCCCAATGTGAGATAGGACATTATGACTTCACCAAGATTTTTCGAAGACTTCGAAGTAGGAATGAGCGAGGAATACGGCGACTATCTGGTTCCCAAAGAGGAAATTCTAGAATTCATTTTGAACTTTGACCATCAGCCCTTTCACTTATCAGAAGAGGTGGGGAAGACAATGCACTTTGGCGGGCTCTGTGCATCTTGTTTTTAAACCTGCGCGATAGCGATGCGGATGACAGTGGACAATATGCCTACTGGGGAGACTGGCGCTCTTCGTTCGCCGGATATTGATGAACTTCGTTGCACTNAACCCGTCTTCCCCGGTGACCGGCTGAGAATGAAGAGCACGATTATAAACAAAAAAGAATCACGTTCGAGGCTCGATATAGGTACTGTCTTTATGTACAACGAAATTTTTAATCAGAATGGTGAGATGGTGAGATGGTGACGAGTTTCAAGTTAATAGTGATGTTTAAGAAAAAGCAATCTGCTGATATTTTTCTTAGCAATTAGTTACGGTCTGGAGTTGGGGTGAAGGTTGTTCCATCTGCAAAGGTAATTTCTTGCAGGTACATTGTGTACTGCCTGCGGCCTTTGCGACCTATTGCTTCTATAGTAGAGCCGACATCTAAACTATCCAACGATACACCTAGCCGCTGCAGAGTGGTGCGAGAATTTGTTTCGATTAGCCAAAATACGTCCTTCCCTTCTGTATCTGTATTCTTGATAAGTACTGATGCGTGTGGGTTTTGGAAACGTACCCTTTCTATTACGCCTTTAACTGAAATTATTTCCTGAGTGAAATTTGTATTGGTGGAGTGATGAGCAGAGGAGGCAATGGGCAGCGCACAGAGCATTGCTAACATTAGGTATATTCTCATGGAGCTTCTTCCGTCGGCGCATTTAATTGATTGAACCAATCGTAATCTGCTTCGGTACAGTTATAAGTTTCGATTTCAGTTGCGTCAATTCGCTGAAAGGTATAATTCAAAACTAAAGGTTTTTCGTAGAGTGTTTCATCGATGTAGGTATGAGTAATGCGAAGCTTGTCATCTTTGATTCTCAATTNTTCGATGGCGATTGTTTCTGCCGATTGAGGAATTCCACGAGAAGTACGAATATATCCATGAGTGTGATTTCTTGACTCGATGAATAGACTATCATTTTCATAATGGGCGAATGATGATCCCATTTGTTCAAAAAAGGTTCCTGCTAAATTCTGTGTACTGGGAAGTGCGGGCATTATAGATTCATCGCCTATCGGAATTACTCGTCGCAGGTCGAACAATTCATAATTAATTAGAATGTTTTCTTCGGTTTGTTCAATGGATATGCGAGAACCGGGATTGGCCCAGATACGCGCTGCACTAGCCGGAACACAGGAAAGACTTGGGTCATCGACTAACAGATCATATTCGCCCTGAATCCGGAGGCCTGCATTCGTGAATATTATTTCGCTTTCTGAATCAGGAAGGATAAGTAGCCAGAAGCCGGACACATCAGAAGTCGCTTGTAGAGAAAAAGATACCCCAACGGCAGCAACTAACGATAATGCTTTCATAGTCATTTGACGCGAAACCTTTGATGCTCCTATTTTTTCATATTGTATAGCATTATTTGCAAAAATGCCGGATGTAGCGTGTTGCCTTATTTTCCATAAATAGTCTTATGCTGGAGGTTTTTTTTGGAGAAAGTCTTAAAAAAGTGTATTCGGCTCTNTTTGGAGAATAGCCCTCAGAATATATGGGCGGGGTTGTAAAGAATCATATTTTATAAGCGCAGCNACTTCGAAATAAGAAAGTTATAGGACTCATATAAGAATTCTGTATAGCTCATAGTTACGACGTTGCATCAGAACAGGTAGTATGCCACTACGATTTTAAGAATGGACTGGCAATGATCTCTCCTTCAGTTAGTGCAGTGGAACGCGACCCAGCCTATGGGTGGTTAATGGTGTTTGTCGTGTTCACACTTAGTGGCTTGTCATTCGGAGCGCTCGGAGCTATTTCGGTATTCCTCAAACCATTGGCGTTGGAATTTGGTTGGGGTAGGGCGGAGACTTCGTTGGGGTATACCACCATCGCGTTTTCATCGGCATTGTTTGGAGTGTTCTGGGGTTATGTTGCCGACCGATGGGGTTCAAGATGGTTCGGTGTAGTAGCTGCTTTGACCATGTCGTTCAGTCTATTTATGTTGAGTTCGTTGACCAGTCTCTTCCAGTTTTACGCCTTTTACTTTTTATTTGGTGCCTTTGGCAATGCTATGGCATCGACGCCCCTATTTGCCAATGTTGGATTCTGGTTTCGTCATAACCCAGGATTAGCTCTTGGCATAACNGCTTCNGGTGGCGCCATAGGTCAAGGAATTATTCCTTATCTTGTGGGCATGGCCATCACCAGCAATGGTTGGCAGTGGGCTTATCAAGCGATGGCAGTATCCTATTTAGTTATCGCTCTCCCTATTGCATTTTTAGTTCGGGAATCACCCCGAAGAGAAATTGCTCGGCTAGCACCTGAGAAGGAAGTTAGACATTTTCCTTTGTCAGAAAAAGAAGTTGTCATCTGGATGAGTTTCGCAGTCATGTTCTGCTGCAATTGCATGTCGGTTCCCATCGTCCACTTGGTGCCTATGTTGACTGACGCAAGTCGATCTCTGGAATTTGCCACCAGCGTTTTGTTAGTTTTGATGTTAGCTGGAGGCGCCGGACGTATATTTGGTGGCAAGCTTGGAGATGTTATTGGCGCATTACCTACCTATATAATTATGTCGGTAGGGCAAACGTTTTCAGTTTTTTGGTTTCCTCATATTGATAGTGCAACTGGGCTCTACTTGCTTGCAGCTTTTTTTGGCTTCACATACTCCGGTGTGATGTCGAGTATATTGGTTTGTGTCAGGATGATGGTTTCGGCAAGATTCTCTGCCAGAGCGATGAGTATAACTTCATTTTTTGGTTGGGGTGGCATGGGTTTAGGGGGATTCTTTGGAGGTCTCTTCTATGATATCAACGGAGACTATAACTGGTCTTTTGCATTCGCGACTTTTATGGGGTTGATGAATTTGGTGATATTGACCATGTTCTTTATGCGTATAAAAGGTCAGAGACTAGATGCATCTCCTCAATTCGCTTAACTAGTTATTTCTTTGGGTCATTTTTATTGAAGTGCGTGTTTTTAAAGTACAGCGCGTTTTAATAGTGGTGCTCGAATTGATAATTCAATTAGTTATCGAGCTTCAAACTCTATCTCAATATCGGCAGTTGTCGTAGTCACTATCATGTTTCCGTTCACGATCGAGAATTCAATACTGTCTCGCATATACAAGACTAAGTTATTGTGTAGCGACCCTGGTGTACATAATTTTCGAGTAGAGCCTAATGGCTCAAAACGCAGATTGGATCCTTCCTGAATCCACGAGCCCATGAGCTGATTGCAATCAGATGCCCCTGTGAGTCGGTTTTCACTTCGAAAATTCAACACGTACTTACTTGGCTCTTCAGGGAGAAATTCGAAGCCCCCTAGAACCTTTAGTCGCACCAATTGCCAATTGCTTCCCTCAAGGTCAGGTGTTTCTGCTGCGCTCTGAGCTGCACTAACGAGAAGTAAACTGATTGTTAACAATTTTGTTAGTAATAAATTTCGTAATGTATTCGCTTTCATAATGGTGCTTTCTAAATAATAATCATTGGTGTAAATATCTACTCTCTGCAGAGCTGACTACGGACGTGTCCGCACATATTTTTCAAATCGTTGTCGGCCAACTTGGCCAGCAAAAATGTTACCTTGATGGTCTGATGCTAAAAATTCTATACCGCTGCCGTTAGGCACTTCGTAGTCAGGAATAAATTCAGTGACATAACCCGACTTGGCATCACCAATCCGAATTCCACGTTCCCAGCCTCTATTCCATTGTTCGCCAGACATGCCGTCGGCGACAAAAATCTTATCTTCGGCATCGATCCAGATTCCACTGGGTCGGCCAAACTGCGTCCAGATGTCGAGTAGCTTACCTTCTTGGTTAAATATTTGGATGCGATTGTTACCGCGGTCGGCAACGAATAAACGACCCTGAGAGTCCATTTTTATATCATGAGGGTCATTAAAACGGCCTCTTTCTCTGCTCGTATCTTCCACACCGCCGCCTAACTGCAATAGTAGTTCACCGTTAGCGGAAAATTTCATCACTCGGTTGTTGCCACCGCGGTGGCCATCAGCTATCCATAAATCTCCATTCGGCGCGGCAAGGACGGCAGCGGGCCCATTGAAGTGCACTCCATCATCCCCAGCTTCGCCAGGTTCACCCAGTCGCATAAGCACTTCACCATCTTGGTTTATTTTTATGACTTGATGGCCCATGCCCCTTTCCATCCCAGCCTCGCCCCGAGCATCGCCAAGCGGCGCTCCTTCCGTGACCCAGAAGTTGCCGTCGGCATCCATATCGAAGCCATGTGGCCAGGCAAAAATACCTGCGCCAATGCTCTTTACTGCATAGCCTTCGCTATCCAACTTATGGATGGGATGCTGCGAAGAGTCGCCACATTGGTTGGCTCCGCAGCGTTCAACGATCCAGATATGCTCACCATCCGGGTCTGGTTGCACGCCTGTCACAATACCCATTGTTCGTCCGTTAGGCAGTTCACCCCAGTTATAGATCACTTGATAAGGATTTTCCTGACCGCTTAATGGAGTAACAAGCCAAAGCATGGAGATGGCGATTAGAGTAATCGTTTGAACAATACTTCCCCTGCGTTTAGATGTGGTTGAATTGAGAAAT
>JGI26060J43896_10000221_pt1 | contig 20397 bp, 16 predicted proteins | sample MarorgKNORR_S2LV_6_FD_43896 | JGI IMG/M metagenome (IMG submission 43896) | reverse complement strand
AAGAGTTTTCAGAACTTGAGAAATTGATACATCACCGTACATATAGTTCTGGGGATTTTATTTTTAAAAATCGAGCCCCCGCTGAGGGAATGTATATCATCATGCACGGATCANTTAAGATTACAATTGGAACTCGAGTTAATAATGAAAATATTCTGGCCGAATTAGGCAAGGGTGATTTCTTTGGTGAACTTGCTTTATTTGATGATGAACCTCGATCAGCCAACGCCATTGCTACTATGGATTGTGAATTACTTGGTTTTTTCACGCAAGATCTAATGACATTGCANGAGCGAAGCCCTGTTCTTGGATTAAAGATTTTGTTCAATTTAGGCGGTGTGTTAGGTGATAGATTAAGGGGCACTAATAACTTGCTCATAAAAGAGCAAACAACTAAATCAAAATAATCAGAGTCGTGGAAAAACAAAAAAATTATTTTCAACTCATTTATCGAATAATCATTGGCCTCATTGCCCTTTGGTTTTTATCAATTATATGGCCCTTTATATCCCAAGTCGTCCTCATGTTGGTTTTTGCATTTCTGTTTACAACGGTTCTTCTTTCGAGCGTAGATGCACTAGAAAGAAAAATAGGCAATCGCGGGTTGTCGGTACTAGCCGTGGTTATAATTCTCCTGGGGGGAATCGGCACATTCCTCGGCAGTTTTATTTCCCAAATGTCTCAACAAGCGGCCGAATTTTCAAGTCGGATTGATAAAGAAACCCTAACTCAAGAATTCAAAACACTGGGCGATAAATTTACGTCTGTCATGCCGGAATTTCTTCAAAATATGCAACCTTCGGATGGAGACACTGCAGGAAAACTCAGTGAAATCATTAATTCTGTTGTGGGATCTCTCGCATCAATGGCAGGTGCTATTGGGAGTTTTTTCTTTATTGCAACTATGGTTTTCATTTTTACAATTATCTTATTAGCTGAATATCACGGGTTTAGAAAGTCATTAGTAAATGCCATTCCAAATAAATATTTCGAAGTGGGAATAAAATTAATTTATAATGTTGAAAAATCCGTATCCAGTTATTTACGTGGGCAGTTCCTTTCAGCCGCCAGTGTTGCTGCCATGTCAGTAGCAGGACTTTTACTTCTCAATTTTTTTGGTGCCAATTTAACGCTCACTGTTTTTATTGGTATTATAGCTGGGTTGGCTAACCTTATTCCCCTTATCGGCCCGTTTGTGGGCATGATTCCTGCCGTTTTAATTGCATTTATGAATAATATTGGTAACGAAGCCGCCATGGCCCATACACTATTTGGAGCGATACCTTCACCCTTTTACCTTTTAGACATTGTATTAATGTTTTTAATTGTTCAACAAATTGAAGGCAATTTAATTACACCAACTCTCGTAGGGAAAAGTGTCGGCCTTCATCCTATCATTGTTATGATTTCTTTATTAATCGGTGGCACAATTTTAGGGCCTTTAGGTATGCTCTTTGCGGTCCCTGCTACAGGAGTGATGAAAGTCATCTTAACCGAGATTGCTTTCGTAAGAAAAAACGCCCATTTGCTATGACAGAATTATTCTTTTTCTATTCGAAATAATTTATAATTAGTAAAGGTTAAATAAACTTTCGTACCGTTTTCATAACGGTAAATCCAGAGTTGATTCTGTTTTTCTGAACCGTCTGACATCATTTCGGTAGGACTTCCCATAATGTCCTCCACCTGAGAGATGGTCATTCCAAGTTCGATGGGTTTTACGGCCTCTTGAATTTCTTTTTCACTTCTGAGAATTTCATCGATTTTTTGTCGGGTAATCCATACATCTCTCTTGGTTAATTTTAATTTTAGTTCATCTAAAATTCGTCCATTCGTTTTACTCAAACCGCCGGTTAATCGTTTCGTTTCTTCCAACGCATAGACAATAAACCTTAAAGAATTCAAATCTTTTAATGAATCCGCCATGGTTAATAAATCTGCTGCAATTCTATGTTTATATGTCGCTACTTCAAAGGTGAGCCCTGGGTCCATTTCTAATGCTTTATCAAAATAAGATAAGGCACGGTCATTCAATCCAATTTTATACAATTGTTCCCCCTGGTTCATTAACAGAGTAATTTTGAATCGTTTCACGTGGTGACTGATTTCAGGATGCCAACCAGACACCATGGTAACATGGGCAATCGCTGTGTCTCCATATCCTTTGTTTAACCAAATTTCTGCCCTTTCCACTTCTCGGAAAGCAATCTCTCGCAATCTTTCATTAATCACGCCGACTAATAATGTGTCGGCCATAGATTTTGCCCTGATATATCTTTCTACGGCACGTTCAATCATGCCCCTTTCATCGAAGCTCATTCCCTCTCGCATTAGCTGATACGGAATTTTTCTTTCACTTTCCACAATTAACTTTTTAGCACGATGGATATTGGCATGACTTGGGTCTTCATCCACAAATTCTTCCAATAATCTTTTCGCATTGATATAATCCCGGCGGTAATAATGCATTTTTCCTGTATCACCTTTGGTCTTTCGACCGCCAAATAATACCGACGCTGTGGCATAAATTCCAGCCGTTTGAATGGTAAATTTGTTTATTGGCGTTACATCATCGGAATCTTTAATGTGATTAATATTGGTATGGGTGTATTTCAAATCCACGCCAACAGCAAACCGATTGGACATGCCTGTATCAAGAATTATTCGTGCGCCCATGGTGAATGATTGAGACGGACCATATCCCGTGGGAGAACCGGCTGTCCCATATAGTTCAGAAAATGCAACTCCATATGTATATCGATATGTGGTGTACCAGCTTTCAAACCACTGAAGCATAAGTGATTGGCTCCAAGCCACCTCCATCATTTTGCCGGTAAATTTTGTTTCTGCAAGCCATGAAGCATTGGTTGCATTCCATTCACTGGGAATCGATGCAGGTAAAAATAGAGAAGAATAACGGAGATTAATTCCTGTATGCATATCAAGCCAACTATTGCCAAACCAATAATAGGCTAAGTTTGTTTTTAGTATATCCAAATCCAATTGATGACCCAGACGAGATGTAAAGCTCCCACCACTAAATTCCGTAACGTCTGATTCATAAGACATCCAATTGCTTTTAAGACTGCCTAATCCCAAAAATCCACCTCCGGCATTGAAGCCGAAACCATACCTTAGTTCCATTGGAATAAAATTGAGGGGACGGTGAAATTCCCTCCTTCTAAAAATACGGTCCCAGATATACCCTTTTTCATAATCGCCACTCAATTCCTCATCTATATTGAAAACCTTAAAAATTAGAGACTTGGATGTATCTTGAACGGCCGATACTTCACCGGCCAAAATAAAGGAGAAAAAGATTAAGATGATGAGGATTGATTTTCGTATCACAACCATTCAAAATAGGTGAATTTCACCACTCATCGCAAGGTATCCATTAAAGAATCCTTTGAAAAGGATTCTTTAAGAAAGAATCTGTTTATCCTAAGTCGAAAAGCAGTAATTTCTTAAACTTTATTTCGATGGGGAACTATCCCCCTTCATAATAATATTATTCATGGCATGGATCATTTGAAATTCATTAAACATATTATTCTATTGGCAACATTCACTATGTGGTTACCGGCTCAGGCATTTTCCATCGCAAGGATTCATTATGGCGGCGGCGGCGATTGGTATGGAGATCCAAGCAGTCTTTCCAATTTACTTGAGTATATATCGGAGCATACAACTATTCTTGTAGAACCCAACGAATATCGAATTAAACTAACGGATCCAGAATTATTCAGTCATTCATACCTTTATTTGACCGGCCACGGAAATATTCGATTCACCGAGGACGGGGTAGGATATCTCAGGGATTATCTACTCAAAGGGGGATTTCTCCATGCAGATGACAATTATGGCATGGATGCCTCGTTTCGTCGAGAGATGAAGCGGGTTTTCCCGGATAAAGAATGGGTGGCACTTCCATTTGATCATAAAATTTTTCATGCTTTTTATGATTTCCCTAAAGGATTGCCCAAAATCCACGAGCATGATGGCAAACCACCCCAAGGGTTGGGATTATTTGATGGCGATCGACTCTTGGCATTTTATTCTTACGAATCAGATTTGGGAGACGGGTGGGAGGATGCTGAAGTGCATCATGATCCTCAAACAATTCGCCAAGCTGCTCTTAAAATGGGTGTTAACATTGTATGGTTTTCTCTGACACAATGAATTTGATTTCCCAATATTTAACTGAGATTCGCCGAACGGCAATCGTGTATGACATCAAAATTACAGGATGGAAAATATACACTTTATTCCTCAGTTTGTTTATCGCAGGACTCATGGTAGAAAATATTTTTTATTTATCCAGTTTTACACGATTTGCGGTTTGGATGGTTATCATGAGTGCTATAATCATTGGAATTACCTGGTTCATTATTTCTGCCGTACAAATTAAAGCGAATGCCTTTGGGCGCTATCGTTGGTCTTATTTGGCACGAATAACAGGCAAACATGCACTACCAAAAGAAGATACACTTATCAACGCCCTTCAGATAGAAAGGGATGTACAAGAATCCGAATCAACCGAACTCAGTCATGCATTTATCGATCAAACAACTCAAAAACTGAAAAAACTTAATCTACCGGAATTATTTCCATTGGAACGCATTTATCATTGGAAACGCATTACATTTATTGGACTAACAATCTCTATCTTATCTTTGGCTTTTACATGGAAGCATTCCATCTCATCTTTATACCGTTGGACCCACCCAAAAACAGAATTCATTGTTCCCAAGCCTTTTAAATTAAAAAGTTTATCCCGACACATGAATGTCCTAGGTGGGGAAAATACAGTCGTGTCATTCTCAGCAATCGGGGATATTCCCGATTCCCTTCAAATAGAATTCAAACCCGTGGCTTTCGTTCCAGGAAGAGATTCACTGATTTTAAAAACAATCTACCCCACAAAAGATAAAAATATTTTTACGGCAGAATTAAAAGAAGTATTCCAGAACTACCGTTACCGCTCATTCTATACATCAACACAATTTTGGCAGCCATGGGATGAAATTTCATCGAAAGATTATTCTATTTCTGTCACAGACCGTCCCACCATTGAGGATTTTTCTGTTACGATTCGTCCGCCAGAATACACGGGATTAATCCCACAAATTCAAAAGGCAAATCAAGCTGAAATCCAAGCACTAAATGGATCAAGCATTTCAGTTCATCTTCAATCGAATCAACAATTAGCTCAAGCAAAATTGATTTTAAATGGTGAAGCCCAAATGATGAAGGTGCAACGTAAAAACGCCCAATATAATTTTATCATCAAAGAAGATGGAGAATTTTCCATTCATTTAACGGACATTCGCGGAATTACAAACCGAAATCCCATTCCTTTTAAGTTACAAATGATTCCTGATCTAACACCGGAAATGACTATCATCCAACCACCGCCTATTGTGGAATTGGGTGGTGACCAATCTATTCCTATTATGATGACGATTGAAGATGACTTTGGTTTTTCTAACCTTCAGCTTGCCTATGAAATCCAACGACCAAGTTATATTCAAATGGAACCATTTATATCCATGTTCAGCATACATATAGAGGATCCAAACCAGTCCCGTCAGGATATCAATACCGTTTGGAACTTGGTGCCCCTTGGCCTTATGCCGGAAGATGAAGTTCATTTTCATTTTGAATTATACGATAATGATGATATTTCTGGTCCTAAAAAATCTATATCCGGAACTTTTATCGCCAGGTTACCGTCACTCAATGACTTATTTCATTCATTTAATGAAAGAGGAAGTGAAATTTCTGATGCTGTGGAAATGGAGTTAGCAGAAATACAAAAACTTCAGAAACAGTTGGAAAAAGCGGAATTAACCCTTTTAAAAACAGATAAGCCCAATTGGAAAGACCAGCAAGCGCTGAAAGAAACTCTGGAATCGGTTCAAGATAAATTAACTGATTATGAAGCGTTGTCAGAACAATTGGACGCATTGAATAATACCGGTGAAAAACATCAATTATTTTCAGACAACTTGATGGAAAAATTCAAAGATTTGCAAAAATTAATTGAAGATATTTTTCCACCGGAAATGCTTCAGAACATGGATTGGATGCATCAGGCACTTGAAAATATGAATTCAAAAGATTTGCTTAGTGCTTTAGAAAACCTATCAAATAATTTGGAGCAAATCGAACAGGAATTGGATCGATTTCTAGATATATTTAAACGGGTAAAAGCGGAGCAGCAAGTGGATGAATTGCGAAAACGAATTCAGCAATTAGTCGAGAATCAAGATAATATTGATGAACAAATCAGACGGACAACAAGCCAAACGGACCCTTCGATTTTTGATCGATTAAGTCTGGAGGAAAAAATGAGCCAGAACGAATTGGATGAAATTCTGGATGCCATGAATGCTGCTGCAAAAGACGTAAAGGACTTTAGCCGAAAGACGGCCAAAAGTTTAGAAGATTTATCTGATTCAGAACAAGCTCAATCTTCTGAAAACCATTTAAATGAAACTGTTCAAAGTCTAAAAAAACAAAACTCCTATTCAGCAATGGATCATAGTTACGCCGGCCTTCAATCATTAGAATCTATGGAATTGTCCATGGAAAATATTTTAAACGATTTTCAAAGGGAAACAACCCAGGATATGGCCCGTAAATTCAGATCTATTTTGCGTGATGTCCTCACCCTTTCGAAAGCTCAAGAATCTTTGAAAAATGAGACAGGAGATATTCCCAGAAATTCCCCCCGATTGGGCGATTTAGCTGGAAACCAGCAAATGCTTCAAGACCAACTGTCCCAAACGATGAACAATACGATGACCTTATCACGAGAAACATTTATGGTTTCTCCGGATATGGGCCGGAAACTGGGGATGGCCTATGCTCAAATGGAAACTTCTAAGGGAAAACTGGCTGAGCGGAATGGTAGCGCGTCTTTAGGGAATCAAGGACAGGCAATGGCTGCGTTAAATGAAGGTGCAAAAACGATTATTCAAACGATTAAACAAATGCAGGAAGGTGGCTCTGCCAGCGGTTATGAAGCATTCTTGAAACGTATGGAAGAAATGACGGGACAACAACAGGGGATTAATAACCAGGGGATGCAATTAGCACTCGGTCAAATGGCATCTTCCATGCAGGAAGGACTGATGCAGCAAATGTTAGCTCAACAGCAAGGTGTTCGGAAGTCGCTCCAACAAATGATGGATGAAATGGAACAAGCTGGAGAACAAGGATTAGGAGATTTATCAGGCATTGCCAATGAAATGGACCAAGTCATCAAGGATTTAGAGCGAAAACAGTTTAACCGGCAAACATCAGACCGTCAGCAACGGATTTTATCTCGTATGATTGACAGCCAAAAATCAATGACACAACGGGGGTTTGAAGAAGAAAGAAAATCAGAAACAGCCACACAGGTTGTATTCGCCGGGCCTTCGGGATTACCCCAAGATTTGGGACAGAGACAATCGCTCATTATGAATGCCATGAACCATGCTTTAAAGTCGGGGTATTCCCGTGATTATCAAAAAATGATCCGACGCTATTTCAATGCACTTAGTGAGGCGGAAGCAGTCATTATGCCTGATACAAGTACCTCAATTCAAATAGAAGGAATCAACCCTTGAAGCATCTTTGGCCTTTGTTGATAATCGTCCAATTAACTGCCCAAATTGAGGTACTTCCGGAAGGACAAGCGGCATTTGTCCAAGCCATGGCTATGGAACAATCGGGCAATTTGGATGGGGCAATCCAAATCTATAATCAAATATTAAACGGCAACCCTAACAACCAGCCGGCCTATTTTCAATTAAGAAATATTTTTTCTAAAACCGGGGATCCAGCTGCAGGAATTCCATTGATTAAAAATTGGCTGAAAAATCATCCCGAAGATCTCCAATCTGAATTAACACTTGGGGAGTTTTATTTTCGCAATCAAGAGCAGGAGAAAGCGTTGGAAATCTGGCGCCATTTTAGAAAAACTAAATTAACCAATCAGACCACTTATCGGCTCTTGTTCCACACCTATATTCGATTTGGTCAAACGGAAGCCATGGAATCTCTCGTCCGTGATGGAAGACCAATTTAATGAACCTCATTTCTTAGCCATTGACTTGGCAAATTATTATCAATCCCGACAAACATACGACCGATCTTTAAGAGAATATTTGACCTTAATTCGGCATCAAAAACAATATTTGAGATATGCGACTGACCGTATTTTACTCATGAGCGATGATTCAACAACCCATGCATTGATTGACTCCACCCTGTTGTCTGCGTCAGCAATCATTCCAGAAGTAAAAATAATATCAGCGGGATTTTATTATAAAACTGGACAGTTTCAAAAGGCGCTGGATCAACATGAAAAAATGGGTGTAAATAATCCGGGTGATTCAAAACGATGGCTGGTTTTTTCTGAAAACCTTATGAAAGAAAAACAATATGAATTGTCCATTCGCGCTTATCATTACTTTCTACAAAATATGACTCAAAAAGACCCTTCCATATTGGGCAAAACTTTATTGGGTTTAGGACAAGCATACGAAAATCAAATTATTCAGAACCAAACGGAATTACAATTTGTGAAATGGTACCCTGACAATGAATTTTTTCAACCCATTCGAGTAAAAACACCTAATATCTTGGATGATCCATTGGCCAATACAATAGAACATTATCAATCCATTCTGGTTTTACTCCCACCATCACAACCAACCGCCACTGTGCATTTTCGTTTAGGGGAAATCCAATTAAATTTTCTGCAGGATATGGGTGGTGCAAAGATTTCCTACGAAACAGCACTTGCATCTCGTCCCAATGTAGATCTCACCAAAAAAATCCGAACCCGAATCGGTGATTTATTATTATCTACCGGCCAATATGCTAAGGCCATTGAATATTTTAATCAGAGTTCAACCTTAAATAATATTGATACATATACCATTAGGTACTTGAATAGTCTATTATTTAATCGGAATATTAAGCAGCCGTTGGCCTTTCTGGATTCTACTATTTATTCTATGGACCCAAACCATCAATTTTTTAATGACTTGATGGAAATACATGATTTAATTACCCATTATTATTCAGACGGCACCCGAGACGATCGAATGGCGTTTGAATCATTTTTCCAAGGAGAGGCATTGGTCAGACAGTTTAAATTACAGGAAGCTATTGAAACATTCGATTATATCAGTCAGCGTCACCCCGACGCATTAATTACACCTCTTTCCACATTAAGAAAGGCACTTTTATTATTACAATTTGATCAACCAGAGTCTGCCCTTTCTGCTGCTTTATCTATAGAAAATACTTCCCTCAAAGATCGAGGCCTGGCATTAGCGGGAGAAATTGAAGAACGGTTTTTAGGAAATCCCAAGAATGCATTGAGTCATTATCATCGAATTTTATCTGAGTGCAAATCATCCCTTTTGGTTGAACCGATACGCCTCCACATTCGAAAATTATCCAAACCACAGGAGAGTTAATTGAGACCTTTCATCCCAACTATTTTGCTACTTATTCAATTTGGCTTTAGTCAAAAAATACTCATCCCCATGGATCAAGCACAAAAAGATCATTTGAAAGCCTATGGAACTGCATATTGGATCTTGAATGAGAATATTAATGTTGAATGGATTTTGAATTATCGAGGGGGTACATTTTTGATTGATAGTTATCCAGACGTTGAGCAGGAATGTCGTGTCCGTGGTGTATCTTATGAGGTTATTGGCGCAGAACAAATATTGGCTATTTATAATGAGGTAGAAGTCAATAATATGGATGTAGTCCTGCTAGAAAAGGCACCCAAAATTGCCATTTATACCCCACCGGGAAAACAACCCTGGGATGATGCGGTAACTTTGGCCCTTACCTATGCAGAAATCCCCTATGAAACACTTTGGGACGAAGAAGTCTTTAATGGCACATTAGNTCAATATGATTGGCTTCACTTGCACCATGAGGATTTCACCGGACAATATGGAAAATTCTATCGAAATTATCACACGGCGGCGTGGTATATTGATCAGAAACAACAATTTGAATCCATGGCACAAAAGCTAGGTTACCATTCTGTCCATGCCCAGAAAAAGGCCTTGGCACAGATGATTAAAAATTATGTGGCCAATGGGGGGTTCCTTTTTGCCATGTGCTCTGCCACGGATTCATTTGATATTGCACTGGCAGCGATAAACGTGGATGCAGCCCATTCCGTTTATGATGATACCCCCATCGATAAAAATGCGGTCGATAAAATGGATTTTAACCAAACCCTGGCTTTCACCAATTTCATCATTAACCCTGACCCAATGGTGTATGAATATTCTGACATTGATTATCCGCCTAGTGATAATCCAATCGTCCGCGGTGCTGAAGCCGATTATTTTACCCTGTTTGAATTTTCTGCAAAATATGACCCTGTACCAACNATGTTGACCCAAAATCATGTGACTATTNTCAAAGGATTTATGGGACAAACCACTGGGTTCAATCGCGATAATNTTAAAAAACATGTGTTAATTATGGGAGAAGACACCACAACTCCACAAGTGAAATATCTTCATGGCAATCAAGGGCAGGGAACCTTTACTTTTTTAGGCGGTCATGATCCAGAGGATTATCAGCATTTTGTGGGCGATCCTGAAACAGATCTTTCTCTTCACAAAAACTCTCCCGGATATCGCCTTATCTTGAATAACGTTCTTTTCCCTGCGGCCCGTAAAAAGGAACGAAAAACTTAGCATGGATCTGCAAATGGTTACTGGAGATTTGGAAAGTGCCATTATGGTTTCTACTAAAATACCTGAGTTTGATTCTCCTTACAACATAGAGGAATATAACAAACGATTNGATGAATCTGAATTGGTCTTAACTGCTGAATTGGATGGTCATCCCGTTGGGTTTAAGGTGGGATATGATCGTTTTAAGGATGGATCATTTTATTCCTGGATGGGGGGAGTCATTCCAAATTATCGAGGCCGGGGAATTGCGTCCAATTTGGCTGATGTTCAGGAAGATTGGGCCAAATCAAATGGATATACATCCATCAAATTAAAAACCCGAAATAAACATGAAGCAATGATTGCATTTGCCATTGACCGGGGATTTGATATCATTGATTCAGAACCCAGTGATGATATCCGAGAAATGAGAATCTGGATGGAGAAAAAATTATAGCCGCGAAGTGCGCGAAGAAACACTGAAATATATTCCCAATTCGTGGTTCTTAGCAAACATAATGACAAAATATTATGTGGATACAAAAAGAAATATCATTAAATCCGAGACAAAGAGGGTTTCACCTGATCACAGATGAAGTNCTGNAACACTTGTCTGAAGTCCAAGAAATTGAAGTTGGAACCATGCAGGTTTTTATCAAACATACATCCGCTTCACTGACCATTAATGAAGATGCCGATCCGACGGTCCGAGACGACTTTGAATCGCACTTTAACCAAATGGTACCGGAAAATGCGCCATATTACCAGCACACTTTTGAAGGGCCTGATGATATGCCAGCTCATTTAAAATCATCGATTTTGGGTTCTTCGGTGAGCATCCCAATCACAGATGGAAAACTTAATTTGGGGATATGGCAGGGGATATATTTATGTGAGCACAGAAACCGTGGGGGAAGCCGAAAATTGGTGGTGACAATTCAAGGGAAATGAATGATTCGAAAAAACCTAGTCCTTTGGGCCGCAGGTCATATTTGCTGGAACAGCAATATCAAATAGATGCGGGTAGGGACGGTCTTTTCTTTTTTCTTTTTCTATAAACTCTTCTTCTTTTATCCCATCGCCTACATTTGGATTCCATCTTCGCTCTTCTCCAATCGTTGAGACTGTTAGTCCTTCATAATTATGGGCTGGATAAACCAATGTGTCATCTGGATAGGTAAACAGTTTATTTTTACAACTATTGAATGTATCCGCTGCTGAACCACCTTGAAAGTCCGTTCTTCCCGTACCACCAATAAATAGTGTATCCCCGGTAAATAACATATTATCTATATAATATGTGGTGCTTCCTTTTGTGTGCCCTGGCGTATGGATAGCTGTGATCCACTCTGTTCCTAATTTTATTTGATCTCCATCATCCAATAAAACATCAGCATCCTTTACCCCAGATTTAGAACCCATATAAATCTTAACACCCAAAGAATTTCTTATTTTGTTTGCGGCTGTAATATGATCAGCATGCACATGTGTTTCTAAAATACCAACAAGGGTAAGCCCTAATTTTTTGAGGAGGATTGTATCTCTCAAAAAGTTTTCTAAAACAGGATCAACAATGACAGCTTCTTTTGATTCAACCTCAAAAATCAAGTAAGTATAGGTCCAAGTATCTTGATCAAATAATTGACGCGTTTTAATCATCCTATATTCTTTCCATAACCTTACAATTCGTAAAAATTAATTATAGAGGTTTGCAAAATAATTACTCGTTTTGTTTGGCTTCATTCCAAATGGCATCCATTTCCTCTAAGGATGAATCTTCTACCATTTTGCCTCTTTTTTTCAATTCTGCTTCCACTTGAGAAAAACGGTCGGTGAATTTCTTATTTGTCCTCCGCAGAGCATCTTCAGCCGGGATATCCAAGAATCGGGCCAGATTTACAACAGAAAACAATACGTCTCCAATTTCTTCAGCAATATGTTCTTTCGCGTTATTGGATTGCGCTTCTTTTAATTCCAAAATTTCTTCATGAATTTTATCCCAAACCTGTTCGACCTTATCCCAATCAAACCCAGCATAACTGGCTTTTTGCTGAAGTCTCTGGGCTCGGATCAANGCGGGTAACGTTTTGGGCACACCATCTAACCGTGATTTCCGATTTTTTTCTTTATGTTTTTCTGCTTCCCAATTCTGTTTGGCATGAAATGCTTTATCTGCCTTGGCATCTCCAAAAACATGCGGGTGCCTACGAACCAGTTTTTCATTTACATTGTCCAANGAATCATTGATGTTAAAATGTCCATTTTCTTCTGCAAGCACCGCTTGGAATATGACATGAAGCAATATATCGCCTAATTCTTCTTTCAGTTCAAACCAATTTTCATTATCTACACTTTCTATCACTTCATAGGCTTCTTCCAAAAAATAGGGCAGTAAAGATGCGTTGGTCTGCTCACGGTCCCAAGGACATCCATCCGGCGCTTTTAAGCGCTTAACAATTTTAATCAGTTCTTCAAATTTTTCCTGAACTGCGTTACTCATCTATTAAATTTTCCCATTTGCAATGCTGTAAATATTCATCTTCTTTTCCTGTCATAACTTTTTTATCAACCGTTGTTTGGTCATCATAATTCAATAAATGCAAGCCACCATGAATAATCAATCTTCCTATTTCTTTCGCAAAAGGTTCGTTAAATTTATTTGCATTTTCTTTGGCTCTGGGAATACTGATATAAATTTCACCCTCCACCACTTCCTCCTTATAATCGTTCATTCGAAATGCAATGACATCGGTCCATTGATTTTTATTGAAAAATTCTTTTTTTAGTCCACTTAATAATTCATCGGAACCAAATATGAACGAAATGCTTGCATCCTGAATTCCTTCTGACTCCAAAACATTTTTTATAATTAAAATAACAGCTGATTTGTTCAGACCCTCAAGTATGGGGTCTATTTCAACTTTTATTGATATCAAGCTTTGGCAACCTCTTGAGATTTGTCACCATTGTTGTCATCTGGATATTCAATACGAATATGGTAGATTCCTCTTAACACCGGCAAAAGACCTGTGGTGCCATCTACATTCCCCTTAATTCGGGTGAGTTCATCCATTGTGAGNGGACATTCAGACAATTGACCGGCATTGATTCTCATATCGACGATTTTATCAATCATTTCCTCAATCTTCATGATATCCGGTTTTTGGATTGATCGAACGGCCGCTTCAACAGCTTCACAAATCATAAGGATACCCGTTTCTTTTGAATTGGGTTTTGGGCCGGGATACTGAAATTGTTTTTCATTCACTTTCCCATCACCAGCCTCTTCTAAGGCTTTTCGATAAAAATATTCAACCCTCGTGGTGCCGTGGTGCATGGGAATAAAATCACTCACAATATTTGGCAGGCCGTATTCTTTTGCCAGATTTAATCCTTCTGTTACATGGTTTTTAATTATTTTTGCACTCATAACCGGTGTAAGAGAATCATGTTTGTTTTTGCCACTATACTGGTTTTCGATAAAATATTCGGGACGTGCCATTTTACCCAAATCATGGTAATAAGCACCGACGCGACATAAGAGAGAATTGGCTCCAATGGCATCGGCGCATGCTTCTGCCAAATTCCCAACAACAATGCTATGGTTAAACGTGCCGTTGGCTTCATGCTGAAGCCTTTTTAGGAGTGGGTGCTGAAAATCAAGCAACTCAATCAGCGTCAGGTTCGTGGTAATACTAAAAGATACTTCCAATATGCCAATCAGTCCATAGGTCACTATGGGTGACAATACTGCCACTACACCCAAATTCATCATATCATATCCCATTATTGGCAAAGGATGCCCCTTAAATAATCCCTGACTAACAATGGCCAAAGCACTACTCCCAACCAATGCAAAAATTGCTGTAAAAAGTTGGCTACGGCGGCGAAGTTGGCGAACGGCGAAAATCCCTACGGAAGATGTGAACATAGACGTAACCATAAATTCAACATTATTACCGATAAGAATTGCCACGAGTAAGATGATGGAGGTGATTCCCATAAACCCAATCCGAGCGTCAAACATGATCGTAAGCACCATAGCCGCCACTGTAATTGGGATTAAATATTCCGATAATTCCAGCTTTTGGGTAAATAAATATGCAAGGCCAACTTCAATTGTAAATATGAGTGCGAGCAGCAGCACCATTTTCCAATCTTCAAAAATGGTTGTCCGGTAGGTGAGAAGGAAGGTAAAAAAGAATGAAATAATTATGCCAATAACTAAAATTCGTCCTAAATAGGATAGCGCTACATCAAGGCCTTTTTCTTCTCGAGCCTTGATATCTATGGCAACAGACAATGAATGAAGTTTTTGTAAATCATCCGCTGTAATCCGTGTATTGGCATCCACAATTCTTTCATTTTTCAGAATAATCCCTTTATTTCTCGGTACACGATCCTGCCTGGCCTTTTGTCTCCGTTCGGTGGTTTCGCGATCAAAAATTATATTGGGCTTCATAAATTCTATAATTAGAGAATAACCCAAATCTCTGCGAACATCCCCTTCATCAGAAAATATATTGGTCACTTCTACTCTCGCCTTTGTCCAGGCATTTTGTAAGTCGTTATAAGTGCCTGGCTCCGTTAATTCCGGTGCTTCATTATTTCCAATATTGACCGCCACCTTATGACTGACAATTTCTGATATTCCAATATCATAGATACCCTCAGCCCACCGGTTNCTGGAAATTTGGATAATATCATTCTCCAATTTTTCTAAATCAATCCTAGACGTATCCTGNGGGTTTGATAAAAAAACATTCGCCCATTTTTCATTATTAGAAGCAAATGGGAATTCCCCGTTAATTCGTGCCATTAAAATATCTAAAGCAGCACTATCAGATTGAAATACAATTCTGGCCGCATCATATTGATTTGAAAATCGGTTTCTATAGAGTGAATCTTGAGAATCAGACAATTTTTTATTCGCGTTTTGAATCGATTTCACTAAGTTAAAATATTCCCCAACACCTACTACTTGATCATCAACAACTTCCTGAGAGCGGAAAATAAAAATGACTCCGATTTTATCGCTTCATCCAAATCTGATTGGAGTTCAATCGCGGTTTTTAAAATGGGGAAATTAAATGGGGCGACGACCTCTTCTCTGGCTACATCATTCAATTGATAAGAATAAATCAATGCCTTTCCCTGTGGAAAAAATAAGGATAGGATGGCAATCACCACCAATAAAATGGCAATTTGACGCCAATAATGATTCAAAATACTCCATATTTGATCCGTTAAAGAAGGCTTATTGGGGATACGTACCATTACATCGCCTTGACGGAATTAACAATATTTTTTGAAATGATGAGGCGCTGGATTTCGCTGGTTCCTTCACCGATCTCAAGGATTTTGGCATCCCGAAAATACCGTTCAACATCATACTCTTTTACGTAGCCATATCCACCATGGATCTGAATAGCTTCGGTTGTGGTTCGCATGGCAGTTTCACTGGCAAATAATTTCGCCATGGCTGCTTCTTTTTGAATATCTAATCCTTGATCCTTCATCCATGCGGCGTGAAATGTAAGCAGTTTAGCTGCTTCTATTTCTGTGGCCATGTCAGCCAATTTATTGCCAATAGCTTGAAATTTATGTATTACTTTTCCAAAGGCTTTTCTTTCTGCTGCATATTTTAATGCGCGCTCATAGGCACCCAGCGCTGTACCAACTGAAAGGGCGGCAATAGAAATTCTTCCCCCGGTTAATGTTTTCAGGAATGTTTTAAAGCCTATTCCCGGGGTACCCAGCATATTTTTTGCGGGGACAGCCATATCTTCGAAGAAAATCTGTCGGGTATCACTGGCACACCACCCCATTTTCTTTTCTTTGGGATTAATAATCAAACCCGGTGTGTTGGTTTCAATAATAAAGGCCCCAATTCCCTTATCTTCATCTCCCTCAATCACCCGTGCGGTTAAATTTAGAATTCCCGCCTCTCCCACATTTGTGATAAAAATTTTACCGCCATTGAGAATATATTCATCCCCTTTTTTTACAGCGGTAGTTTTGGTTGCGCCAGCATCACTCCCAGCATCCGGTTCGGTAAGCCCAAAAGCACCAATCATTTCTCCGGAAGCCAGTGGTGGTACGAATTTTTTCTTTTGTTCCTCGGACCCTGCTATAACAATCGGCATTGTCCCTAGAGACGTATGTGCCGCCATGGTGATAGCAACCGATGCGTCGGCTCTGGCCAGTTCCATGACTGTAGCCGCATAGGCGACCGTATCCATTCCAGCACCACCTAATGATTCTGGGATGGGAATCCCCATAAGACCCAACTCAGCCATTTGATGGACTAAATTTTTGGGAAATTCGCCTGTTGCGTCTAATTCTCTTGCCACAGGTGTGATTTCGTTATCTGCAAAGTCACGGACCATTTCCACCAGCATGGTATGCTCATCTGTAAAAAATAATGTATCCATTTTTCTCTTATTAATTAAATTGAAATTTAAATAGTTAAGGTGTTTTCCATCAATTGAGCCTTACCAGCGAATGGCTGCAGAAGCCCATGTATATCCGGCCCCAAAAGCAGCTAAAATAATATAATCCCCTTTTTGGATTTTTCCTTCTTGGTGCGCTTCTGTTAATGCAATCGGTATGGACGCAGCAGTCGTATTTCCATATTTATGAATGTTGCTGTATAAACGATCCATGCCAATTCCCATCCGTTTCGCCACGGCTTGGCTAATCCTGTTATTGGCCTGATGAGGTATAATTAATTTTATATCTTCCATTGTCAGACCATTTTCATCCATGGCTTCCTGAATGACCTCCGGAAATCGTTTCACGGCATTCCGAAATACTTCCCGACCATTCATCTTGGGGGATAATCGACCATGGGCAATGGCTTGTTTATTATGAATCCAAACGCCGGGAGCGGAACCGGGCCCTTCCATCCAAAGGTTTTTCATATCCTTCCCTTGGCAATGGAGATGTGTCGAAAGAATTCCGCTGTCATCATCACTGGTTTGAATAATGGCTGCGCCAGCGCCATCCCCAAAAAGAACGGCAATATCCCGGCCTCGTGTCGTTTTGTCAATCAACTTTGTTTGTGTTTCTGCTCCAACGATTAGGGCTGTTTTTGCCATACCACTACGTATAAATTGGTCTCCCACAGAAAGACAGTATACAAAAGCAGAGCAAGCTGCTTTAATATCAAATGCAGCTATATTTCGAAGATTAAGTTTATCTTGAAGTTGCGCGCTGACTCCGGGAAAAAAATAGTCTGAGGACAAGGTTCCTACAATCACAAGGTCTATATCTTCTGAAGATACGCCAGCCATTTCCATGGCTTTTTTTGATGCACTAATCGCCAAATCTGATGTGGCTAAATCTTCGGTAGCCCACCTTCTTTCCTTTATACCAGATCGTGTTTGAATCCATTCATCAGAGGTTTCCATTATTTCCTCTAAATCGGCATTCTTAACCACATTCTCGGGAACTTCAAAACCTAAACCGGTAATTTTACTTTTATGCATAGAATCCTATCATATTAATCAGAAAGTTGAATGTCCCTGACATTCAGCTGAATATTTGATTGGCCCTGCCACTGATTAACCTCAACTACGTAGGCTATATCCACAGGAACACCTCGAATCAAATCCTCATAATGGGAAGATAATTTGAACCCAACAGCAGGATAATTCCTACCATTTTGACTGACGATAAAACGGATATGTTCTCCATTCCCCATGAGTCGNGGCTGGCCAGAGATTGATAAATTTCTACTCACAAATTTTGGNCGCATNTTTCCTGGTCCAAAAGGGCCTAATTTTTCTAANAATCGCATAAAGCGAGAATTGATATCGGTTAAGGCCATTTCNCCATCAATNCTGATAGCGGGTATCAAATCATCATTGGTCAGTATTTTATTCNCATTTCTTAAAAATAATNATTTAAAATTTTCAAACTTATCCTCANGTACTGTCAACCCAGCCGCCATGGGATGGCCACCGTAACCTTCAAGAAATTTAGCGGCATAGGAAAGTGCTTCATACAAATCGAGGTNGGGAATACTCCGTGCTGATCCTTTTCCAATTCCTTCCTTATCAAATGCTATCACAATTGCAGGACGGGAAAATTCATCCTTGATACGGGAAGCCACAATACCTACCACACCAGGGTGCCACCCTTTGGAGCCAATGATCACCACCTTGTTATTCTCCAAATCCACCTGAGAATGAACGAGGCGAATGGCATCATTCACGATATCCTCCTGGATGAGTTGGCGACGTTTATTTTCCCGGACTAAGATTGAAGCTAATTCTTTTGCTCGCGTTTTATCAGAAGTGGTCAGTAATTCAACTGTACGATTTGCATCTCCCATTCGGCCTGCAGCATTGATCTTTGGGGCCAAGCCAAAAACCAGTTTTCCCACATTAAGGGATTCCCCCACCAATCCTGTTTGAACCAATAATTGATGAATTCCAGGACTTTTAGACTCTTCTAATTGATCCAAGCCCCCATGAACCAAGACTCTATTTTCATCCAAAATTGGCACCATATCTGCTGATGTGGCCAGGGCAACCAAATCCAAATAATTCAACCCAACGTTTTGGCCAATTCCGCTTTTTTCTGAAAGCGCAGAAATTAATTTAAACGCGACACCACACCCGCACAGACCTTTGAAGGGATACTCACAACCTTTTTGTTTCGGATTGAGGACTGCATAGGCATTGGGCAGTTTTTTATCGGGTATATGGTGATCGGTAATAATAATATCAACCCCATGCTCATTCGCATAATCTACTGGCTGAAACGCATTGATACCACAATCACAGGTAATGAGCAAATCGGCACCCACAGACTGGGCATAGTCAATTCCGCCAGAGGATAATCCATATCCTTCTTTTTCTCTATGGGGAATATAATATTCAACTATTGCATTGAGATCTTTTAGACCTAAATATAGTAAAGAGGCGCCGGTGGTTCCATCCACATCATAGTCCCCAAAAATCAATATTGGTTTTTGATTTTGAATGTTCTTGGAAATACGGTCAACGGCGATATCCATATTTTTCATCATGAAAGGGTCATGGAGTTGATCATTGGACGGATTGAAAAAGTTGTGAGAAGATTTCAAGGATTCAATCCCCCGATTGGCCAACACTTTTGCAATAATTTCGGAGGTGTTGAATTCTTTTTTTAAAGAAGCGACATGGTCTTCGGATGGTTGTTTAATCTTCCAGCGCATGGCCTTTTAATATATAAGANTTTTTAGTATTTAACACNCATTATTCGCTACACGGTTGGAATGTNCGCTGTATTACCCCAGTACAGTTGTTTCTCCTTGTAGGANGACAAAGACTGGATTGTGNACTCTTTATGGGCTAAAGCCCNGTATTTTGGATTTCCAACCCCAACCTACATTTACATCTACACTTTGTTACGATGTACAAGGCATTACGGAGGGCAAGCTTTGACAAGGGAAACTTGGGGGGGCATTGATTGTTGAAATGAGAGCCAATCTATAAGCCGAGTTCTGTAATTGATAGTCATTCATCTGGTCCCGATATTACTATCAGGATCACGCGACCAACCCTCCCCGAATAATGATGCGGATTACATCTTGGGGTATACTTGGTCTTGCACCGGATGGGGTTTACAAGCATTCTGATTTACATCAAAACCTGGTGGTCTCTTACACCACCATTTCACCCTTGCCCTTCGA
>JGI26060J43896_10000218_pt1 | contig 20499 bp, 18 predicted proteins | sample MarorgKNORR_S2LV_6_FD_43896 | JGI IMG/M metagenome (IMG submission 43896) | reverse complement strand
TGAGTGTGTGTATCTAATTTTTTTGTTTTCTAATATTTTTTGTATTGTACCGTCTTCCCCAAAAGTCCCATGCAGTGCATTAAAACACAAATAATCATTGTTATAATGATTAATATCTTCAGAAAATGTTTGTGGTTTTACTAATAAAGAATCAAAACTAATATTTAAATTGGTTAATGATCTTTTAATTTCTTTAGCAGTATTTAANGAAATCTCATGTTCTTCGTTAAAACCACCTTCTAAAATCAAGATTTTTTCCATTAAACACCCAATATTTTTATTTCCCATTTAAGTTGAATTTGAAATTTATCAAAAACTTTATCTATTATTCTTAATCCCAATTCTTCAATATCCTTTGCTGATGCATTATTTGTATTTATCAAAAAATTTGCATGTTTTTCACTCACATATGCATCACCAACATTCAAATTCTTACAGCCTGCCATTTCAATTAATTTAGCAGCATAATTATTGTCTGGATTCTTAAAAGTGCTTCCTCCAGTTTTAGTTCTAAAAGGTTGGGATTGTTCACGTTGAAGTTTTATCTCGTAAATATTTTTATCAATTTCTTCTTTTTCTCCATATTCCAATTTATATTGAGCAGAAATTACAATATCATTATCGGATAATGATGACTCTCTATATTTAAGATTTAATTGATTATTTGTAAAAAAATTAATTTCTCCTTTATTATTAATTGTTTTAATGCTTTTTAAAACTTTTTTAGTTTCAGATCCATAGCAACCAGCATTCATCTTAATTGCACCTCCAATTGTTCCAGGAATACCAGAATAAAATTCTAAATTTTTAATGGAATGCATTTGGGCAAATTTTGAAAAATTAATATCTAATATCCCTGCACCAACATTAATAAAATTATCCTGTATAGAAATATGATTAAATAATTTTCCCAATTTAAAAATTATTCCATCAAAACCTTTGTCTCTTATTAAAACATTTGATCCTGCGCCAATAATTTTATATTGTAAATTTCCAATATTATTCAATATAATTTCGAGTTCTTCTTCATCATAAACTAAACAGAATATGTAAGCTTTTCCACCTGCTTTAAACCATGTATGCTTATAAATTTCGTAATCATAATAAAATTTACTTTTTAATTTTTTTTTTATTTTTTCAATGTTTTTTTGCATTGTTATTCTTAATTAAATTTTCAGCATAATAAGTAATAGATCCGGCACCCATGAAAATTATAATATTATTTTTTTTAAAGTATGGTTTTAATTTGTGTTGCAAATTATCTCGATTACTCAAATAAAAAGTATTTTTGTTTTTGTTTTTTATTTTATTAACTAAATTTTTTGAATTAACTCCTTTGATTGGTTTTTCACCAGCAGGATAAATATCCATTATATATAAATAATTAATCTTTTGTAAAATATTTACAAAATCATTAAACAAGTATTTTGTTCTTGAATATCTATGAGGTTGAAAAATTACAATAATTTTTTTTTCCGCAAGGTGCTTAGCTATTTCATAACTAGCTTTTATTTCTGAAGGGTGATGAGCATAATCATCATAAATTGCAGCATTCTGAATATTGCCCAAATAACTAAATCTTCTTTTAACTCCTTCAAAGTTTAGTAATGATTGTTGAATTTTTTGTATGGAAACCTTCGCTAATAAAGATGCTATAATTGCCCCAGTAGCATTTAAAATATTATGCTCACCTAATAAATTAATTTTGAATTTATATTTACCACCAATACCATCAATAATATTTTTATTTATAAATAATAAAAATTCTGTACTTTTTTTATTTTTTTTAATTGAAGTAATTTTAACATCAGATGTTTTTTGATTTTTAGAATATGTAATGATGTTTCTTGTTTTAATTTCCTTGGATAGCCTTTTTAGATTATTGTTATCAGTACATAAAATAGAGTACCCATAAAAAGGAAGATTATTTATAAAATTTTTGAAAGCTTTTATTAAATTATCTTTATTTTTATAATAATCTAAATGTTCTAGATCCAAATTAGTAATAATATTTATTTCATGTGGTAATCTTAAAAATGTACCATCACTTTCATCAGCTTCCACCACCATCCACTCACCTAGACCAAATCTATTATTTTTAGAATACGAATTTATAATACCTCCATTGACAATGGTTGGGTCAAATTTAGCATAATCTAGGATTGAACCAACTAAACTAGTCGTAGTTGTTTTCCCATGAGAGCCTGCAACAGCAATCGATAGTTTTCATTAATTCAGATAGCATATCGGCACGACTCACTAAAGGAATGGATAATCTTTTACATTCAATGAGCTCAGGATTGTTTTTTTTTATTGCAGAAGAAAAAACAACAGCTGTTATATTTTTAATATTCTTTTTATCGTGTCCTTTAAAAAATTTAATACCTTTTTTTTTCAGTCTTTGAATATTTTCGNTTAAATTAATGTCACTNCCCTGAATATTATATCCTAAATCTAACATCAATTCCGCGATACCAGACATTCCAATGCCGCCAATGCCCACAAAATGGATGATAATTTTNTTAAATTTACTATTTTTCTTCATCAAGTAATACTTTTAACATTAATTCATTAGCATTNGGTACTGGAATATTGTTTAATGCTTTCTTCATTATTGTACGTTTTGTAATATCATTAATTAAATTTCTTAAAATTTCTAAATTTTTATTTTTATCAAATATATTTTCATGCATAATAATTGCGCACTGTTTACTTTCAAGATATTCAGCATTTTTAATTTGATGATTATTCATTGAATGAGGTAANGGAAATAAAATNGATGGTATTTGATATACTATTAAGTCATTAATTGTCCCTGCTCCAGCTCGAGTAATAGCTAAATCAGTTTTTNTTAAAATTTCATGAATATTATTATAATAATCTTTAAGTTGATATTCTGCATTTAACTTAGTTAAGGTTTCTTTAATTTTTTCTGTTAATTGATAAGGTGATTGAATGATGAGTTTTATTTTTTCTATCTCTTTTTTTGTCAATTCATTAAACATTAATAAAAAATATTCAATAATAGGTATTGATCCTTGACTTCCTCCATAAATAAAAATTATTATTTTTTCTTTATTAATATCTAGTTTATCAAATAATATTTTATTTTTCGTCAAAGAAGGAAGTCCTACATGATAAGTTTTATGATAAAATTCTTTTTTTATATTATTTATATGTTCAAAATTGGTAAAAATGTTTTTTGAATAAGGTAAAAAAAATAAATTAACTCTTCCCATTACTGAATTTTGCTCATGAATATGAATATCAATTTTTTTAATGAATTTAAAAAATATACTTATTAATAAAGTAAATGAAGCGTAACTTCCAAATGATATACAATGTCTAGGTATAATTTTAACTATATAAAAAATTGACTGAATAAGTCCTATAAATAAGCTGAATGTTGACTTAACCTTAAAGTAAAAATTGCCTGATAAATGTGAAGAATGAATAGAAATAATATTGCCTTTAAAATTATTTGCATATTTTATCCCTCTTTTATCAAGCATAAGTGAGCACCTATAGCCTTGTAAAATTAAATAATTCCCAAAATTAACGGCAGGTATTACATGTCCTCCTGTCCCTCCTGTGCAGATAAGTATGTTATTATTTTTCTTCATTTCTTTGCCTAGTTAAAGATAATAAACATCCAAATAAAACTGCACTTGATATCATGGATGAGCCTCCATAACTTACAAATGGTAAAGTCATACCTTTGGTTGGAATTAATGCTAAAGAACTACAAATATTAAATAAAGATTGTAAGCCAAAAGAACAAGTTAAACCTACTACTGCAATTATTTCAAAAGGATTGCTCATTTTTAATAATTTCAATAAAAATCTGATGATAATGACTAATATTAATAAAACAATTAAAGAGCAGAAAATAAATCCTAATTCCTCTCCAGCAACAGCAAAAATAAAATCAGTATTTGCAGAGGGTATTTTCTCTTTTAAAATTCCTTGACCTGGTCCTTTTCCAAATAAACCACCTGATTTAAAAGCTTGTAAACTTAAATCAATTTGATCAGTATGAGCTGTTGGATTTATAAATGCATCTACTCTTTTTTGGATATGATCAAAATAATAATATGAAAAAGCACTTAAAAATAATAAAGATACTAGAGCAAAAATCACCAAAATCATGGAAAGTCCGGCTATAAAAAGTTGGCAAAAAAAAGTAATGGCAATTAAGATGGTCATACCAAAATCTGGCTGCAAAATTATTAAACCACAAATAGTCACAAAAGAAATTATAAGAACCACAAAGTAAGAATTTCTCCCACTAATGCCTTGAGATATAAACCAAGCACTTAATAAGAAAAAAAATGGTTTAATAAACTCAGAAGGTTGAAGGCTAAAACCATATATCTTGAGCCATCTCTTTGATCCATTAACTTCATAATCTAAAAATAAAATTATAAATAAAATTAAAATACATAAAATGATGGATAACAATGAAAAACGACGGAGAAATTTAATTTCAAAACATGATACTAAAAGCATAATAAATATTCCAATTATTGAAAAAATTAAATGTTTGTTTAAAAATAAATATGAATCACTTAGAGAAATAGAAAGAATTATACCTATGATTGCCAGCATTAATATTAGAGCAAAATTAACTTTATCAATTTGTTTCCACCAAAACTTTATATTTAACTTCGTTTTCATAAAACGGATGAAGCAACTATATTTTTAAAGTGATTTCCTCTTTCTTCAAAATCTTTATACTGATCAAATGAGGTGCACGCTGGAGAAAAAAGTATAGTTAGTAATTCTTTTTTGATAGCGTTATCTAAAAAAATTTTTTTCAGAGCATCTTCCAATTTATCAAAAATTTCACAATCAATCGAACTTCCTAACTGTTGAAAAATAACATTAGCTGATTTGCCTATTAAATATATTTTATTTATTTTGTCTTTTTGGTTAATAAATGAGATAAAATTATCTTCTTTTGCTTGACCACCCAATATTAAGTTAACATTTTTGTAATTTTGTAAAGACTTTAATGCTGCTTCTACATTAGTTGCTTTACTATTATTAATTATACACATTTCCTTATTATTTATAATCTCTTCCATCCTATGAGGAAGTCCAATAAAATTAGAAACACATTTAACAAATTTATTCGTATTCAATTTTAAAATTTTTACTACTGCATAAGCTGCTAATATATTTTGCATATTAAATGAACTGGATAAGGATGAAGAAATTTCAGGAATTGGCAGTACTTCACTCTTGTAAAAAAATTTATCTATTATTTGTCCATCTTTAAAAAATATACCTTCTTCAATAGGATCAATTGAAATAGGAATCATTTTATTTTGTTTATTTTTCCTAAATATTTTTGAACATATTTCGTTATCAACAGAAATAATGTTAAATGAATTTTGATTAGAGCTTATTATCTTTTCCTTTTGACTTACATAGTCTTCATAATTATCATATCTATCAAGATGATCCGGTGATATATTTAATAGTATAGATATAAAAGGACTAAAACTGGGGGCTGACTCAAGTTGAAAAGAACTAAGTTCGATAATATGGTATAATTCATCAATTTTTAAATTCTTAAATTCCATTAACGGTAATCCTATATTACCTCCTACAAAATTTTTAATTTTACATAATTGTAAAATATCTCCAATTAATTTTGTGGTAGTGGATTTTCCATTTGTACCAGTAACAGCTATTATCTTTTCACAATTTATTAACCTAGAATATAATTCCAAATCACGGAAAAGTTTAATATTATTTTTTTTTAATATATCTATTTTTTTATCTTGTAGAGAAATACCTGGTGTAATAAAAGCTTCATCAACTAATTTTGCATCTAAATGATTTGGTTTGATAAAATTGGTTTTAAAATTAGTTTTAATTAATTTTTCTCTAATAGTTTCATCATCATCCCAACAAAGATACTCTTCATTAATACTTTTTAAATAAGTAACTAAAGATAGACCGCTTTTATTTAATCCATAGATATACTTCATTAATGTAAATAATTTACCTTATTTTTAAAGTTGCTAATCCAATTAATGCTAAAACAATTGTAATAATCCAAAATCGAATTACTATTGTAGATTCCGCCCATCCTTTTTTTTCATAATGATGATGCAATGGTGCCATTCTAAAAACTCTTTTTCCTGTTAATTTAAAGCTAATTACTTGCACAATTACTGAAAGAGTTTCTAATACAAATAAACCACCTATAATTGCTAATACAATCTCATGTTTTACTATTATTGCTATTGAGCCTAATGCACTTCCCAGAGCCAAAGAACCAGTATCCCCCATAAAAACCTTTGCTGGAGGTGCATTAAACCATAAAAATCCTAGTGAAGACCCAATTAATGCTCCGCAAAATACAGTTAATTCTCCACTATTTTCAATGTAGGTTATTTGTAAATAATCTGAAAAAATAACATTGCCAGTAACATAGGCAATAAAAGCAAAGGCCATAGCAACTACCATTATAGGAACAATTGCAAGACCATCTAATCCATCAGTTAGGTTAACAGCATTAGCGGAGCCTGCAATAATAAATATTCCAATTACATAATAATAAATACCAAAATCTATAATTAAATTTTTAAAAAAAGGGAAATTAAGAATTCCTACAATATTATTTGAAAGAGAAATTTGAATAAAATAGATTATAATTATACTAAATATTATCTGCAAAGATATCTTAGTCGTCGCTTTTATGCCTTTGTTATTATTAAATTTTATTTTAAGATAATCATCAATAAAACCTATTGAACCAAAAAATAATGAAGTTAAAAAACAAATCCAAATAAATTTATTTGCTAAATCTGCCCAAAGAAAAAGTGAGAAGGTCATGCTCGTTAAAATCATAATTCCACCCATTGTTGGAGTGCCTGCTTTTTCAATTATATGATTTGCTGGGCCATCGGAACGTATAGGTTGTCCAATAGGTTGAAATGATGATAATTTTTTAATTATTATTTCTCCAAATATTAAAGAGAAAAAAAGTGAAGTTAAAATTGCTGCTCCTGTTCGAAAAGTAATATAATTAAATAAATTTAAATAAGAAAAAGTATTTACATATTCTTGGGATAAAAAATTAAACAATTAATTCTCCCCTTTTTTTAATAAGATTTTGCCAATTTTATTTGTTAATGAAGAATTTGAACCTTTAATTAACAATATATCATTATTATTTAAAGTTTTCTTGAGATATTTTATGATCAATTTTTCATTTAACATTAATTCTATCTTTAAATCTTTTTTTGATAATTTATTTAAAGCTGATTTCATTAATTCGCCACATATAATAACATTATTGAGATCAAGAGTAATTATGTATTCAAGGATTTCAAGATGAAAGCCAAGTGCCTCTTCTCCTAATTCTTTCATGTCTCCTAAAATCAGAATCTTTTTTTGATTTTTCATAGTTTTGATATTACTGAATTCATCAATACACATTCTCATTGTAGAAGGACTAGCGTTATATGTTTCATCAATTAAATTTATTATTTTATTATTAATAAATATTTTGCTTTCTAAACCTCTCCCCTCTACCAATTCGACATTTTTTGTTGAAGAAATGAAAGTTGTGATATCAAGTTTATTGTAAACAAAAATTATTAAACTTATTAAAATATTATTTATTCTACTTAATTGGTTTTTATTTATCTCGAATTTATAGGTGGTAGTATTATTATAAATTAATATCTCGAAAGTTTTATCATCAATTTTGTTTATTTTTTCTATTCTATAATTTTGATTATTAGTTTTGCCAAAAGTGATTATATTGGAAATATTTTCTTTTAATGCCAAATCCGAAATATATGTTTCGTCAGTATTGTTTTGAGATAAAACAAGTAATTCTATATTAGGATTATATTCAGGGCTAAAAATATCTGATTTTTCAATAGCAATATTTCTAGTATTTTTGAAATTTTCTAAATGAGTAGGTAAAATATTTGTAATAATTGCCTGGGAAGGCATAATAATAGATGTTAAATTCTTAATTTCTTCAAAATTATTTGTCCCAATTTCAAATATAGCAAAACTAGAAGATAAATTAATGTTTATTAGCGAAATAAGTACTCCCAGATAATTATTATAACTTTTAATAGAGACAGATACTGTTGATGTTTGTGAAATGAAATATTTTAAATTTTCCTTAAGTGTTGTTTTGCCAACACTGCCTGTTATTCCTATTACTTTTCCCTTAAATATATTTCTTTTTATTTTTGCAGTTGATAAAAGGAATGTCAAAATATCATCTACAACTAAAATTTTATTGAATATAAAATTGTCTTCTAATTTTCTATCAGTAATTATGTATCTAGCACCCTTATTTATGGCGTCAGGAATATATTGATTACCATGTGTGTTGTTTCCCAATAGGGATATAAAAACATCATCTTTATTAATTTCAAGACTACTGATCTTTGCCTTACCTTCATTATTCAATAAATACTCCATAACTTTTTCAGATAAAGTATGTTTTATATTCATATTTTTTTCATTATAAAATATTTAGCTACCTGAACATCATCAAAAAACCTTATTTGATTTTTTCGTACTTGGTTTTTTTCATGACCTTTGCCAGCAATTATAAGAATTTCATTTTTTTGAAGATCATTTATTGCTTCTTCAATAGCTTTTTTTCTATCTGGTATTTCAATTGCTCTTTTACATTTAGATAAAATAGCTTTACGTATTTTTTTTGGATTTTCATTTCGTGGATTGTCATCAGTTATATAAACTTTGCTTGCATATCTATTGGCAATAGATCCCATTAATAATCTTTTGCCTTCATCTCTCTCACCTCCACAACCAAACACAACATTAGGCTTAGATTTCAAAAAAGTCTTGCTAATCAGAGCATTTTTTAAAGCATCAGGAGTATGAGCGTAGTCTACATAAATTATCGAATTATTTTTTAGTTTTCCAACTTCCTCTAATCTTCCTTTGGGTTTAATAATTTTAGGTAAAACTTTTATAATATCCTTAATATATATGTTTAAACTTAAGCAACAACAAATTGCACAAGCAATATTCTCTAACTCTATTGGAGAGTAATTTAACAAACTAATTAAATATTTTTTAGAAAAAATTTTTATTTCAATTTTATTTTTTATATAAATGATGTTTACATCACTGTTTTTTTTTCCATAACTAATAACTTGATTTTTTTTGATTAATTTGTTTTTTAAAATTTGGGCGCCTTTAATATTGTCATTAATAATTGCAATTCCATTTTTTTTGAGTTCGTGTGTAAACAATCTTAATTTTGACTTTTTATAATTTTCAAACGTTTTATGATAATCTAAATGGTCATGACTAATATTAGTAATTGCTGCTATATCAATTGGAAAATTTTTTATACGATTTTGTGCTAAAGAATGACTAGATACTTCAAAAGCAAAATTATATAAATTTTTTTTTTTTTTTAAAAAGGCACTTTGGTATAATATTTCTAATTCAGGTGTAGTAAGACTAGAATTTAAAATTTTTTTTCCATTTTTGTAATATCCAAGAGTACCATATGTTTTTATGAATTCATTATTAAGCTCACATATTTGTGAAATGAACCACACAACAGAAGTTTTTCCATTAGTACCAGTTACAGCAACAGAATTTAAAGGATGTTTGGGAAACAATTTACAAAGTAAATGTTTTTTATTTTTATTGATATTCTTAACAATATACTGAGGAATTAAAAAATTTTTATAGTATCTAGTAGTAATAAGTGCAACTGCACCTTTTGTTATAGATTCTCTAATATATTCTTGCTTAATTTTTTTTTTTGCATCAATAATATATATTGATTGATTTTTAACCGCTTTTGAATTTGAATAAATACTCTGAAAGAGAATATTTTTTTTCTTAATATTGTATATTTTTTTGCATTCTATATACTTTGGTAAATCATTGAGTAACATAATATCTATGATAATTTGTTCTTATGGCAGCATTAAGAATTTCCGAAGCAGGAAGCCTAGGTATTTTAAGTATTTCTATCATTCTTAATATAATATTTTTTACAAGAGGAGCGTTTACAGCAGCTCCGGTAATATTATAATTTTCCTCTTTGATTTTTTTAGGATTTTCAACAATTGTCAAAACTAAATATTGAGGTTTTGATATAGGAAATATACCTATAAATGATGTTAGGTTTGCATCTTTTTGATATTGTCCAAGATTATTAATTAATTCAGCAGTACCGGTTTTACCACCTATTTCATAACCTTCAATTCTCACTCTAGGCCCAGTGTATTCTGTCTCTGTTACAACTGCCCTTAATAATTCTAATATATATTCTGATGTTTCTTTTTTAACTAACGCTTCTGAACTAATATTGTTAGCACCTAATAATATTGTTGGTTTAACTCTCCTACCTTCATTTAAAATTGATGCATAAGCAGTTGCAATATGAAGAGGAGTAACAGCAAAACCATGACCAAAACCTATTGTCATAGTCTCTAATTCACCCCAATTATTTTTATTTCCAAGAGGCTGCGCTGCTTCTTTTATCTGAATGTTTAATTTTTCAAAAAAACCCATTTTTCTAAAAAATTCTATTTGTTTTTTTTTACCAATTTTATGAGCAATTTTAGCAGCTCCAATATTTGATGATTGTACAACAATATCTTTTACACTTAATAATCCAACAAATGGGTGATAATCATGTATTGAATTGATAGGTTCAGAAACATCAAACATCATTTCTTTGTTAATTATATTTTCATCAATTCCCAATGCAACAATAATTGGCTTAAATGTTGATCCCATTTCATAATTAGCTTGCAAGGCTCTATTAAATCGACCTTCCATACTTGATAAATTAATTCTATTAGGATTAAAATCAGGAAAGTTATTTAAAGAAATTATTTCTCCATTTTTTATATCAATTAATAAGGATACTCCTGAATCTGCTGAAAATTTTTCAATAGTGCTTTCCAATTCTTCTTGAACTGCATTTTGTAAATTAATATCTATTGTCAAAAAAATATTTTCTCCTTTATTTAATATGTCATCTAAACCTCTTTCAATTCCAGCCTGCCCTTTATTATCTATATCAACATAACCGAGAACATGTGCACCAATATTTTGAAAAGGGTATATTCTTTTAGTCTCCAATAGAGTGCGTAAATGAATTTCACCAAGTTCAATAATTTTTTGATGCTCTTTTGGGGATATGTTTCTTTTTAACCAAACAAATTTTTTTTGTGATAACAATTTTTTTTCTATTACTTCTTTATCTAAAAAAAGAATTGCTGACAATTGATTAGATAAATCAGACTTATTATTTATTTTTAATGGATTTGCAGCAAGTGAATAGTTATGTATATTTGTAGCTAATAACTGACCATTTCTATCGTAAATTTTTCCTCTTTCAATATTTGCTTTAATATTGGTAATCTCTTTTACATTATTTTCAAATACCATGACATCAGCTATTCGAAATATTGCTACAAAATAAAAACCAAGAAAAACAATAATAGAAAAAAAAACTCTTTTATGAAATTTTTTTAAATCATCACTATCAAATATAAGAAATTTTTTAGACATTAATTTCCTAAAATTTATTGCGTACCCACAGTATAAATATTTTTAAAATTTTTTTTCTGAATATCAACAAAGCTTAATCTCTTATTGGAAAATGATTCAAATTGTTCACCATCAAAATATACTTTGTGTAGTTTTTTAAGATATCCATAATTATGATATAAGCTAAACTCAATTTCATTAATTCTTATTTGATCATTAATAAAATTGATTTTTTTTTCTAAAGTATAATTTTGTTTTTCAATTTCGCGAGAAACATTTCCCAAATACAAAAGAAACAGGACTGTTAGAATATTTAAAACTATCAGCGATGATATTGCACTAAAATATCGCATTTCAATGTATCTTTTCTCCTACCCGAAGCTTAGCTGAACGTGAGCGAGGATTANTTAATATTTCTCGCTCTGATGGTCTAATTGGTTTTTTGGTGATTATATTAAAGGTTATTGGACCTTCATCAACTAGCTCCGGATAGTGGCGGGAGGAACGCCATCGCTTACCACTATTGTGGTTGAAAAAATCTTTCACAATTCTATCTTCTAGACTTTGGAAAGAAACTATTATCAATCTACCTTTTGCACTTAATAAATTTATAGATTTGTTTAAGGCCAAGGATAGCTCATTTAATTCATCATTNACGTAAATTCGAAGTGCTTGAAAAGTTTTAGTCGCAGGATGAATTTTTGATTTATGAATTTGTTGAGTTGTAAATGATTGTTTTATTAATTTTGCTAATTCTTTGGTAGTCATAATAAATTTAATTTTTCTTGATTTAACAATATTTTTTGCAATTCTTCTTGATAATCGCTCATCACCAAACTTATAAATAATATTGGCCAACTGTTCTTCAGGATAACTGTTTATTATATCTGAAGCCTTAGTTGAGGAACTGCCCATTACCATATCAAGAGGACCATCATACTTGAATGAAAATCCCCGATCTCTGTTATCCAATTGATTGGAAGATAAACCTAAGTCAAATATTATTACATCAAATTTAATTTTATTAATTTGACAATTATTAAATATTAATTGATCAATATTACCAAAACATCCATTAACTAAAGAAAAATTATTATATTTTTCATTTAAATCTCCAGCAAATATCTTGCTTATAGGATCTCTGTCTATTGCAACCAATTGTTTAACATCGAATTTCTTTAATATTGCTCGTGAGTACCCTCCTCCTCCAAAAGTTGCATCAATTACGTTGATTTTCTTGTCATGAGGGATGTAAGATTGAACTTCTTCTAACATTACAGGAATATGATTATTTTTCATTTGACCTATGAATTGGAAATATAATTGAGCTTAAAGATTTTTTTTTCTTAATTAATCTAGCACGAGATTTTTTTTGTCTCTCAATTGCTGCTTTTGGTTCCCAAATTTGAAAATAATGACCTTGTCCGACGAANGTAACTTCTGAAGATATATTGGAATGTNCTTTTAAATAATCTGGAAGTAAAAAACGTCCTTCCTTATCAATATTAGTGGGTATAATTTCTGAAAAAATAGATGTTGCAAAATCATCTTGATCCTCAGAAAATATATCTAATTTATTAATTCGATCTGCAATATCTTTAATTCTATCACTACTACAACCTTCAATAGAGTTATGCTTTAACGACTTGTACAATATAATTTCATTTTTGCTATTTTGAGGTAACGCATTTCTAAAAATTGATGGCAAAGACACTCTCCCTTTTTTATCAATCTTATTTACAAATTGTGATACGAATAACTCCATAATTTTAAACTTTAGTGAAAAGCTCTTTTTGGGTTAACATGGGATTATATGGGCGTCAATGGGTATACTANGTTAATTACAGNNTGTTCTATAAATGTTCATGGTAAAGATGGTGCATAAGCCGGGTTCTGTAAATTTATAAATAAATTTGATGATCATTAATCTAGAGCAAGTGTCACCACTTGCTTCAAGCAGCCTACCCGAGTAACTTAACTGGAAATTAATTGTTACTCCTATTTGGCCTTGCTCCTAAAAGGGTTTTCACTGCCATAATTGTTACCAATTATGCGGTGAGCTCTTACCTCACCTTTTCACCCTTACCTTAAAAAGGCGGTATGTTTTCTGTTGCACTTTCCCTAAGCTTGCACTTGCCAGGTATTACCTGGTTTTATTTTCCAGCGGAGCCCGGACTTTCCTCTTGATTGCTCAAGCGATCATCGCACCATCTTAGTAAGAAAATAATAGAAAAAAACTAAACGGTCAATGATTGATTAAAATGACCCTTAATTATTTCATAAGTATTATTATCCAAATAACCATTAACCATAGATTTTCTAAAATGCATTTGATAAGCCTTGATTAAAGTTTTAAATTTTTTTTTACCAACTTTTGCTTGCTTAACATCATATCCAATAATTTCTAACATATACAAAGTTTTTTTTTCAATTGATCTGAATGACAAACTATTAAGATGATGTTCAATCTTTTCAGACAATTTTTTTCCAAGTAATTTAGGCATTGTAACAATTTTTTTTGAAGATAATTCGTTCCAAGGAAATTTCTCACCAGGATCAATTTTCCTATATGGAGATATATCTGAATGTGCAAGAATATTGTGTGATTTGATTTTATATTTTTTTTTTAAAAATATTAATAATTTAACAATAGCCTTAAATTGTAAAGAATTATAATTTTCAAAATCCAAGTTATAACCTGAATTATCTATCTCAATACCAATTGAATTAGAATTTATATCTCTTTCCTTCTTCCAATAAGATTTGCCTGCATGCCATGCCCTATAATTAACATTCACAAGATTAAAAATTTTCCCAATTCTATTAATAAGAAAATGTGAACTAACCTGATTATTTTTATCACACAAATAATTAATAGCTTCAACATCAGTTCGCATCGCGGTATAATGAATTATTATATACTTGATAGATAATCGCTTACATCGTTTATCATAGTTGAGTGATTTATGTTTATTTATAAATTTCATTCAAATTTAATTCTTTTCAATATATAGAACTTATATTAATGATAAAGGCAACAGTATTTCTTATTAGCTTAACTATCATACTTCCCATTATAAGTTGCTCTGAGAAAGAGACTATTATTGAAGAAGGGTTAACTGAAACACCTGAGCAATTATATGTAATTGCTAAATTAGATCTAGATGCAGAACTTTATGAAGAAGCTAAGTTAAAATTTGAAAATATAAATTTCAAATTTCCTCTATCAAATGAAGGTATTCAATCTCTAATAATGATAGCGTTTATTGAGTATGCTCAACTAAACTATGATGAAGCAATATATAAATTTGATAGAATTATTAAAAAATATCCATCACATAAGAATATTGATTATGCTTATTATATGCGTGCCATGTGCTATTTTGAACAAATTAAACATGAGGCTCTTGATGGAAAAAATAACCAAGAAGCAATGGAAAATTTTAACCAAATTATTAATCGTTTCCCTGAATCAAAATACGCTCGTGATAGTCAACAAAAAATTATCTTTGTTAAAGAGAATATTGCTGCAAAACATATGGATATTGCTTTGTTTTATCTAAATCAAAAAAAATATTTAGCTGCTTTAAACAGATATAATATAGTCATAAATGAATACTCACAATCAAAATTTACACCTGAAGCTTTGTATCGAGAGGTTGAAATATACTATACATTGGGAATGATGGATGATGCAAAAAAAACATCTGCTGTTATTGGATATAATTATCCAAAATCAAAATGGTATAAGTATAGCTATAGACTTCTAAAAAAGACTGATAACAAAAATAATAAAAAATCTCTATTGAATAAAATTTCCAATTTTTTAACTAACGATGATAAAAAAGAATAACATATATAAGGAAGAAGAAGAAATAAAAAAACGTTTAGAGAAATTATCTAGAATAATCAATAAACACAATTTGCTTTATCATCAAAAAGATAAGCCTAAGATTTCTGACAAAGAATATGACGATTATGTCAAAGAAAATAATAAACTTGAAAAACAATACCCCCATCTAATACTAAATAATGGCCCAAATACAATTGTAGGAAGTTCCATTTCAAATAAATTCAAAAAAATTGAGCATAAATCTGCTATGCTCTCATTAGCAAATGCATTTAACAAAAAAGATCTTTCTGATTTTATAGAGCGCCTAAAAAAATTTTTAAATTTAGAAGAAAAAACAAATATATCTTTTATAGGAGAGCCTAAAATAGATGGTCTTTCATTGAATCTTTTGTATGAGAATGGTAAATTAAAAACTGCTAGCACTCGTGGAGATGGAAAAATTGGTGAAGATGTAAGTAATAATATTATCAATGTAATTGGGATACCAAAACAATTAAACGGATGGGAACATCCTAAAGAAATAGAAATTAGAGGAGAAATTTTTCTTAATAAAAAAGATTTTATTAAGTTAAATTCAAATCTACAAGAAAAACATAAGTTCTCTAATCCAAGAAATGCAGCTGCAGGCAGTCTTAGGCAATTAGACCCAAATATAACAAAAACCCGCCCTCTCCGTTTTATTGCTCACGGACTTGGTTATACAGAAAAAAAATATATGACAGTAAACGAATTTTATAGTGAATTAAAATTATGGGGTATCCCAAATAGTAATCTTACCAAAACATTTAATTCGATTGATTCAATGATGGATTATTATCATGTAATAGAAAAAAAAAGAAGTTCGTTAAAATACGATATTGATGGCGTTGTATTTAAAATACACAGCTATGATTTGCACGATAGGTTAGGTTTTGTAGGCAAAAATCCTAGATGGGCTATTGCTTTAAAATTTTCAGCAGAAAAAACTTCTACCAAAATTATTGATATCGATTTTCAAGTAGGTAGAACAGGAGCAATTACTCCGGTAGGTCGCTTAGAAGAAGTAAATATTGGCGGTGTGCTTGTATCTAATGCTACTCTTCATAACTTTGATGAAATTGCAAAAAAAGATATTCGTATAGGTGATATAGTACAAATTCAAAGAGCAGGTGATGTTATTCCACAAGTTATTAAAGTAATTGAAAAAGCCAAAAATAGAAATAATATTATTTCACCTCCAAAATTTTGCCCGGTATGCAATGGTAATGTATCCAAAGAAAAAGATGAGGCTATTTTGCGATGCATTAATCAATATAATTGTGATGCGCAAAAAATCGGCCAATTGGTTCATTTTGTAAGCAAGCAAGGCATAAATATTGATGGATTTGGGGTAAAACAAATAAAACAATTTTATGATTTAAATTTTATAAAAAAAATTGATGATATTTTTCTTATTGATATGCATAAAAATAATATTTTAGAATTAGATGGTTGGGGTAATCAATCCTACAATAATCTAATAAAATCCATTGACAATTCAAAAAAAATTAATTTAGAAAGATTTATTTTTGCAATAGGTATTAGATATGTAGGTGAAACTATATCAACATTGCTTGCTAAAGAATTTCTTAATATCGACAACTTTATTAACAATTCAAAAAATTATGAAAGATTGATAAATATTGATGGTCTAGGACCCAAAGCAATAGATTCTATAGTTGATTACTTTTCTAATACATTAAATCAAAAAACAATTTTGAATTTAATAAAAATATTGACAATTTCTAATTTTCGGAAACCTCAATCAAGCAGTTTTTTTAATAATAAAAGCATTGTCTTTACAGGTAGTTTATTAAAGCTTTCAAGAGATGAGGCCAAACATCTAGCTCGAGAATTAGGTGCTACAATAACCAGCACAGTTTCAAAAAGAACAGATTATGTTATTGTTGGTGATAAGCCTGGCAGCAAAGCTAAAAAAGCTATGGAATTAAAAATACCTATCATGACTGAAGATGATTGGCTTGATAAAATTAAGCCGTAAATTGTAAATATTTTAAAAATATTTTTCTTTGAGAAGATTTTTCAAAATCCACTTCAGCCTTATCTCCATCTATAAATATAATTTTTCCGTAGCCAAACTTTTGATGAAATACTCTTGAACCTTCTGTTGCATTAGAATTTGATTGATAATCTTGATTAAAATCCCAATCATCTTCTTCTTTTTTAATACGAGACAATAACCTTTTTCTCCCTGGTGTAATGAAGCTAGAATCCATATTTTCAATTTGTGAAAACTCATCTATAAAATTATTGTTACTCAAATATGTGGAATTATTAATATTAACTAAATTTTTAGGAAGTTCTTCAATAAATCTAGAAGGCATATTAAAATCATGTGATACGTATGAATATCTATTTTGATTAACATAGGTTATATGAATTTTTCTTCTAGCTCTTGTTAAAGCTACATAAGCTAGGCGTCTTTCTTCTTCTAAACCTTTTTTTCCCAACTCATCTATAGATCTCATACTGGGAAAGACACCTTCTTCCCATCCAGCTAAAAAAACATTGTCAAATTCTAGACCCTTAGCGCTATGCATTGTCATCAATGATATTGACTCATCGTTAGTATTTGAAATATTTTCCATCACTAAACCTACATGTTCCAAAAAACCTTCTAAGTTTTCGAAGTCCTTTAGACTTTCAATAAATTCCTTTATATTCTCTAAACGATTTAGGTTCTCAGGATTTTTTGAATTTTTTTCTTCCTGTTCTAGATATTCAACATACTTAGAATCTTCTAAAATCAACTGAGTTAACTCAATATGATCAATTTCTTTTTTTAAATCATACCATTTGTGAACTTTCCTTATAAATTCATTGATTTCAATATTAACTTTTGAAGTTGAATCTTGTATCATTTTGGATCCCGCATTAAACATTGAAATATTATTGTTTCTTGCTATTGAATTAATTTTGCCTAATGTCGTTCTACCAATTCCTCTTTTAGGAACGTTAATAATTCTCTCTAGCGCCAAATTATCATCCAAATTATGGACCAAACGTAAATACGCAATTACATCTCTTATTTCTTTTCTTTCATAAAAACGAAGACCTCCTATAATCTTATATGATAAACCAAGATTGATAAATCGATCCTCAAAGGACCGTGTGTGCGCTGAAACACGAAATAAAATTGCTATTTCACTTAACGGCGTCTTGTTGGAAATTAATTTTTCTATTTCATCGCTTACATACACAGACTCTTCTTTAGTGTGCCAAAAACCTTTGATTGAAATTTTTTCTCCTTTATCTTTGTCGCTCCAAAGTTCTTTACCATACCTCCCCTTATTTTTTGCAATTAAAAAAGAAGCGCATTCCAAAATATTTTTAGTTGAGCGATAATTCTGTTCCAAGCGAATAATCAATGGTTTAGAAAAATTTTTTTCAAAATTTAATAAGATATTAACATCAGCTCCTCGCCATGAATAAATAGATTGGTCATCATCTCCTACGCAACAAATATTCTTATGGCCTTGATAAAAAAATTCTAACCATTGCTGCTGCACATTGTTTATATCCTGATACTCATCAACTAAAATAAATTTAAACAAGTTTTGGTATTTAGAACAAACTTCTTTGTTTTCCTTAAATATCTTAATGCAAAATAAAATTAAATCTCCAAAATCAACACAGTTTAATCGTAATAATTCCTCTTGGTATAGCTTATATATAATTGCTATATTTTCTTCCCCCTTTTTACCCTTGGGTGACTTTATTGATTGAGGAAAAATTCCTTTGTTTTTATAATTATCAATAACTGTTGCAAAATATTTTGGAGGTTTTTCCTTTATATCAATATTTTTGTGTTCACAAATTTGCTTAATCAATTTTAATTGATCATCCGAATCGATAATTATAAAATTTGATTTTAAACCAACTAATTCAGCATGAGCTCGTAATATTTTAGCTGACAAAGAATGGAAGGTACCTAACCACATTTTATCAATAGGATAATTCAAAAGATTAGAAACGCGTATTTTCATTTCTGAAGCAGCTTTATTTGTAAAAGTAACAGCTAATATTTGATTTGAAAAAGCTAGTTTTTCAATAAGTAGATGAAGAATCCTGAATGTTAAAACACGTGTCTTGCCACTTCCCGCCCCAGCAAGAACTAAGGTTGATCCTTTAGAGTTTACAACTGCTTTCCGTTGTTGATTGTTTAATAAATTAAGGTAATTTTTTAAATTTTCAACCATTTTTATGTTATATTTAAATGTATATAGTATTATAAGATTACATCAAATCGGAAGTTAATATGGCAATTTTTAAAATCTCAATAGTTTTCATTTCATTATTTTTCTATAATTTTTCATTATTGGGAGCCGAGTCAGACACTGTAAAAACTAGTTCATCAGATTTTGAAACAGGAAATTTTGAAGACGAGATATATGATCCATTAGAACCTATTAATAGGGCAATTTTTGGTTTTAATAATGTGGCTGACAAAATCATTTTAGAACCGGCCGCTAAAGGTTACAGAAAACTTCCATCCCCCATTCAAACAGGAATTGGAAATTTTTTAAACAACTTAAAAATGCCCTTAGTTATTGTAAACCAGCTTCTTCAAGGACAAGGAAAAAATGCTAGTGAATCAACTGGTAGGTTTTTAGTTAACAGTACTGCAGGTTTATTCGGACTTATTGATGTTGCAGATAAAATTGGCCTAGAACAAACGCAGGAGGACTTTGGCCAAACTCTTGCAACATGGGGTGTGGGAGATGGATTTTACTTAGTGTTACCAATTTTTGGCCCTTCGAATGTAAGGGATACTGCTGGAATGGTTCTCGCTTATACTACAGATCCAGTCAACGCCTATGCAGTACGTGAAGGCGAACCTTGGATTTTACCCGTTCGTACTGCCACAAATGCTGTTGATCAACGTTCAAAGATTATTGATGAAGTCAACGCAATGCGTAACAATTCACTTGATTATTATGCAGCTGTTAGAAGTTCGTATTATCAAAACAGAAAAGCTGCTATCTTAAACATTGATGATCATTCACAAACACCTCTTCCTTTAATAAGTATTGAGTTTGAATAAAACATAATGCGCTTGTTTATTCAAACTT
>JGI26060J43896_10000216_pt1 | contig 20500 bp, 19 predicted proteins | sample MarorgKNORR_S2LV_6_FD_43896 | JGI IMG/M metagenome (IMG submission 43896) | reverse complement strand
AAAAAGAAGCAGCCAGAAGGTAATCAAAATCCGTATCAATTGATGATCCAGTTTCAGGCCACCACCTCCAAACTCCGCCTTCAAAACCACCCTCATCAAGATATTTACTCCACCTCATATCATTAGCTTTAAAGTCGTCATTAGTTTTGCCTTCTTTTAAAGAACAAGACTGAATAGAAGTGTAATTCGTACCTCCGTCTACCCAGGGATTTTTTGGTTCTCTCACGGTTACATTAAAATTCAGTGATTGACCCGCACAATTAGTTGCTTTTTCCCATTTTTCTCCAATTTTTTGGCCTCCGTTTCTAAAATCATCTTCAACTACGCCAACGCTTCGAAGAGAATCAGCAAACCCTAAGAAGACGAAATCTAGATCAAAGTCGTTACTAGAAACAAATACAGGAGTGAGAACCCATGCACTGAAATCTTCTCTAAAGTTTTCATCTGCGTATTCATTCCACTCATCTAGTATTTTCATTACGTCATCCATGTCTTTGCCCTCTTCAAATTGACATTGAAGAGCTGTCATACCAGTGATCTCTATATGATCATCTGCATAACTAAGATTTGAAATGGCAACAATAATTGCTATATAAATTATTTTAATTTTCATTTTATTTCCTTTTGTTATTAATTTTCTTTGTTGAAAGGTCTGTTTCTTGCATTGTTAGCCGCATAGACTCTTGGCTTATCACAATTAAGAATACTATCCGGTCTAGGCGTTTTTTCCCAGAATGCATCGTCTAAATACTCTCCAAGTTCTTCCCAGGAGTTGTAGCTAACATTCAAAAAGAAATCACCTTCGAAAGAGTTAGAAGTTCCTGGACCTGGAACCCATCTCCAAACACCTCCAGTAAATCCTCTTATATCGTTATATTCATTCCAAGCCTTATCGCTAGCAGCAAGATCTTTAACAGATTTTCCATCCTTAAAGGAACAACTAGCAACAGAGAAATAAGTATTTTCGCCCTCTACAAATGGAACGGAAGGTGTTCTGGCTTCAATGGCAGTGTAGTACCCTTGAGAATTGCATTCACTTAAAGCTGACCATTTAGTGCTGACACTAGTTGCAGCATCAGAAAACCAAGAGTCTTGTATAGACCCCATATCTTTATGATTATTTGTAAAACCCACCCACGCAAAATCAAAATCTATTTCGGCTGACCTCAAGAAAGGAGTCATTATGAAAGAGCTATACGGTACAGGCCAATTTTTATCTGCATACGGATTAAGAGATTTTTGAGTAAAACTAATTACATCATCCAAATCTTTGCCTTTTGCAAAATTACATTGATAACCTTCCATGCCATAGGATATTACATGGTCATCTGAATAAATATTAAAAGAAATGGCTAGAATAAAAGAGGCAAGAATTTTTGAAATTTTTTTCATTTGTATCTCCAAAGTTAACAATAAATCTCTCTGGATAAACAAAAAACTTAGCAACGCTTCCCCTTAAGTAACTCCATTCTATAGGTTCAACCAGATTTGTAGTCTCTCAAATAAAAGCTATAGTGCAAGAACTTTATTAAGGAAAAAGAGGTAATATTTTAGTTTCTTTTTGTAGGCAAGAAGACACTTCTTAGCCAGCCCAGAATGGAATTATCTTTTAAATCTATTCGATCAAGATGGTCATACAAGTCATCTAGTGCCTGTGGATCTTGAAATAAGTCTGTCCTTGTAAAAGCTTCTTCGCCTGGATCAAGCTCTTTAATTATCTTTGCAGGATTTCCGCCCACTATGACGTTAGCTGGAACGTCTTTTACAACAACAGCTCCTGCTGCAACGATGCTATTTTCTCCTATGGTCACACCTTTGCCTACAACTGCCCTATCCCCTATCCATACGTTGTTCTTTAGCTCTATTGGTTTTGTTGTTCCGACTGGTGCTGCGCGATTATAAATACCGTGCCAATCAGCATCAGAAACATAAGCACTATTTGCAAACATGCAGCCATCACCGATGGTGATTTTTGTAGCCGCTGCGATTCTAACTCCAGGAGTCAATAAACAATAATCACCTATTTCAATAACGCCATCAAATTCTCCCAAGTTCCATGTTGTTAAGTGAATATTATTATCAGAGGAGGCTACGAATGTGGTGAACTTCCCAGCATTAACTCTCGTGCCAAAGACGTCTATGTATCTAGCTCCCATAACTACAGGTCCTTCTCCTAAGGTCTCAAATTGAGGAGCCACGTAAAGATCCACGTAAAGTCTTATTAGCTTTGCGGTTAGTTTTTTAAGCCAATATGGTCTGTTATCTCTTCTGATAATTTCTCTCGTTTAGTTACAAGATGACATGATAAGATACGCGCCCTCAATGGAACAGCCAATAACACAAGAAAATCTTTCTAGTACCGAGAGAGCAAGACAAGAAGGCAGAAAGTTCTTGGCGTTAGCTTTACCGATGTTCGCAACTCAACTGGCTTTACAGTTCATTCAAGTTAATTCGGTCATACAGACAGGAAATTACTCAACTGATGTTCAAGCAGGCATCATGTTAGCTGGGAACCTTTGGTTCCCAGTCATGGTAGGAATCGGAGGCGTATTGTTTTTTATTACCCCCATGATAGCCCAGCTCTTTGGGGCAAATAAAAATGAAGAAATAGGGCCATTAGTTAGGCAAGGTATTTGGCTTGCCTTACCGATAGTTTTTGTAGGGATGTTAATTCTATCTCAAGCTCATTTAATCCTAACTTTAGCAAAAGTAGATCCCGAAATTATAAAATATTCTAAAGAATACCTAAGTTACTTCNTATTTGCGTTACCNGCCATATTATTAAGTCAGCCCCTGAGATCTCTTTGCGAAGGAACTACCAGACCACTTCCTGTAACTTTCCTGAATGTATTAATGCTTATAATCGCCATAATCGGAAACTATACTTTTATTTATGGCAATTTTGGATTTCCTGAGATGGGAGCAAAAGGAGCCGGACTATCAGCAGTTATTGGTACGTGGACATCATTTATTCTCTTAATTCTGTATCTCAAAATAAGGAAAGAGTTTGAACCTACAAAATTATTTTCTAAATTTGACCTTCCTAATTTTCATATTCTAAAAGAAATATTAAGAGGTGGTATTCCGGTTGGTTTAGGAAATTTTATAGAACTAAGTATGTTCAGCGGAGCCGGCATCATACTTGGTAGATTTGGCAGTGAAGTAATAGCAGCAAATGGAATTGCGCTGACCATTGGAGGCCTATTCTTTATGATCCCGATGTCCATTGCTAACGCTGCTGCTGTTAGAGTAGGAAATAATGTTGGAGCTAAAAACATGATAGGAGCCAAATACAGTTCTTATTTTTCACTTCGTTTAGCAATTCTTTGTGCATTGATTGCGAGTCTGATGATAATTCTCAATGCTGAATCAATGGCAAGTCTCTTAAATAATAACCCTGAAGTTATATCTTTGGCGGTAATACTTTTATCCTTTGCAGCATTCTTCCAAGTTGCAGATGGATTAGCAATGGGAGCTATCGGAGCCTTAAGAGGTTATAAAGACACATTTGGTCCCATGAAAATTATGGCTATCTCGTATTGGGGTGTTGGATTGCCTGTTGGCGTAATGCTTTCTATAACAGATATAATCGTAGAGCCCATGGGGGCTGTAGGAATGTGGACAGGCATATGTTGTGGCTTAATAGTTGCGGCCACATTAATGGTTCGTAGAGTAAGAAAAATTACTAACCAATTTATAAATGATCAATAGGTTAGATGCAAAGGGCTTAATCTGTCCTGAGCCAATTATGCTGCTTCATAAGGCTATAAGTGAAGCCAAGCATGGTGATAAAATAGAAGTTTTTGCTACTGATCCAACCACCGAAAGAGATGTAGAAAAGTTTTGTAATTTTTTAGGCCATATACTTTTAGAAAAAAAAATAGAAGATAAAGAATTTTATTATCTTGTTGAGAAGAGAGATAAGAATATAATTAACACTAATTTGGAGAATTAAATGACTACATACACTAATCAACAATGGCTTTTAGATAAACGTCCTAGTGGCATGCCGGCGGATGATTGCTGGAAACTGAATGAAGAAGAAGTACCTGAACTGAAAGAAGGTGAGCTGCTGATTAAAGTTCTTTACTTATCCATAGACCCTTACATGAGAGGCAGAATGAACGATGGAGAATCCTATGCCGCCCCTGCTGCTATCGGAGAGCCTATGACAGGAGAAAGCATAGGAGTAGTAGTTGAAAGTAAATCTGATAAATTCATAAAAGGTGACTATCTTTGCACACATCAAGGGTGGCAGAGCTACATCGTAGCAAATGAAAAAGACCCTCAATTATTTAAAGCCGATCCATCTATTGTTCCTTTGTCGACCTATCTGGGTACGGTTGGTATGCCAGGAAGAACAGCTTATTTTGGCTTGCTTAGAGTTGGGCTTCCAAAATCAGGAGAGACTATTGTTGTGTCTGCTGCGTCTGGAGCAGTAGGAACTGTGGTTGGACAAATGGGTAAAATTTTAGGATGCAGAGTTGTTGGAGTTGCTGGCGGAGATAAGAAATGCTCTTACGTCAAAGATGAGCTAGGATTTGATGATTGCATTGACTACAAAGCAGGAAATTTAGAAGAAAACTTAAAAAACGCATGCCCGGATGGAATTGATATTTATTTTGAAAATGTCGGAGGACCGGTTAGTAAGGCTGTTGCCAAACTCCTGAATCCTGGTTCCAGAGTCCCTATATGTGGATTTATATCTGCTTATAATTCTGAAGACATGACTCAAGAAGAAACTCCATTCCATGTATTTGGAGCTTTAGATCCCGCACCAGAGCATAGATTCTTTGTTGTTACTGAATGGTTTAAAGAATGGAGAAGTGCAACCGATGAATTGTCTCAATGGATTTCAGAAGGAAAAATTAAATACAGAGAAACTGTTACTGAAGGTTTTGAGAATGCACCTCAAGGTTTAAGAGACGTTTTAAGTGGTAAGAATTTTGGGAAACAGGTTATAAAAGTAGCTGAAGAATAAGCTATTTATTTTCCCATTCGAAATCATTTTTTTCTTCGATATTGTTCTCTGAATCTAGCAGGGCTCGCATTGCTTTTGCAGCATCATTTGATCTCATGGTGACGTTGAAAGCCTCTTGTTCCATCAACAACCCTTCCTCTAAAGATACGTCAAGGCCATGATGGACGATCTTCTTAACTTGTCTTAAAGCAATTGGCGCGCGAGATGCCAAATCTGAACAATACAACATAAGTTCTTTGTTAAAAGATTCATGCGGAACGAGCTTATTTACAATCCCTAACTCTAATGCCTGATCAGGAGTCATGAGCTTTGCATGCAATATTAAGTCTAAAGCTCGTGAAGATCCTATTAATCTGGCGAGTCTTTGCGTGCCACCTCCCCCAGGAAGTATTCCAACAGATGTCTCAGGTAAACCTATAAGATAAGGGCCTTCGGACATGATGCGTAAATCACAACCCAGAGCAAATTCACAACCTCCTCCAGCGGTATTGCCATTAATACCAGCAACAACTATTGCATCTAAATTTCTTAGTCGAAGAAGCATTTTATGAAAATTATGGAGTTCTTTTGGAGAAGATGCCTCTTGATTTGATTCACTTTCTTGTGAGATATTTTTCTCAGCCGAATCTGCTAACTCTCCTACTTCATAATGCTTTATAAAGACGTCTTGACCTTCTCCTGTAAATGCAAGCACTCGCAAGTCATCTTTTTTTTCCATTTGCTCTAAAAAATCATGAACCTCTAGAACGCCCTTTGAGGTAAAGGTATGAGTTGGAGGATTTGATAAAAAACAGATAACTAATTGACCATGATCTTCAATTTTTAAGTGTTCATACTGCTTTACCATCCTGTGACCTCGGCAATGCCTTTTCCTATGTCAGCAGGACTTTTAACTATATGAACGCCCGCTGATTCAAGTGCTTTAAACTTATCTTCAGCCGTGCCTTTTCCTCCAGCTATTATTGCACCTGCATGCCCCATCCTTTTACCTGCTGGTGCTGTAACCCCGGCGATATAAGAAACCACAGGTTTAGTCACATTAGATTGAATAAATTCAGCAGCAGCTTCTTCTGCTGTTCCTCCTATTTCTCCTACCATTACAATTGCTTCTGTCTGAGGATCATTTTGAAATAACTCTAAAATATCAATAAAACTTGATCCTGGTATAGGGTCCCCACCTATTCCAACGCAAGTTGTTTGGCCAAACCCCAGGTCTGTTGTCTGCTTTACCGCTTCATAGGTTAAAGTTCCTGACCTTGAAATTACCCCCACTTTGCCTGGAAGGTGAATATTGCCAGGCATGATTCCCATCTTGCATTCACCCGGTGTAATTATTCCCGGACAATTAGGTCCAATTAAACGAACTCCGAGATCATCACATCTTACTTTAACTTCCAGCATGTCAATGGTAGGTATGCCCTCAGTGATACATATAATTAATGATATTCCAGATTCAGCAGCTTCAAGTATGGAAGCCTTACAAAATCTAGCCGGAACAAAAATTATACTGGCTGTGGCACCGGTTTGATCGATGGCCTCTATGACAGTATTAAAGACAGGTAGATCTAAATGAGTCTGTCCGCCTTTTCCAGGAGTAACACCTCCAACCAGATCAGTGCCATATTCTATGCACTGAATGCAATGTTGCGTTGCTTGTCCTCCCGTAAACCCCTGACAAATAACTTTAGTATTTCTATCTATAAGAATACTCATTTAAGCACTCCTCTTGATGCCTTAACCGCTAAGTCAGCTGCCTCTTCCAAGCTCGAAGCAGCAATGATATTTAGATCGCATTCTTCCAATGTCTTAAGTCCCACTTCAGCATTATTTCCTTCAAGTCTAACTACAACAGGTACCGACACTCCCATAACTGTTAATGCCTCCACTATGCCATCTGCTATTACATCGCAACGAACAATGCCTCCAAAAATATTAATTAAAACGGCGTTAACATTTTCATCAGATAAGATAATTTTGAAAGCTTCAGATACTCTTTCTGAATCTGCGGTTCCTCCCACATCTAAGAAGTTAGCTGGCTCTCCTCCGTGAAGCTTAATGATATCCATAGTCCCCATAGCCAAACCAGCCCCATTAACCATGCAACCGATGTTTCCATCTAGAGCGACGTAGCTTAGGTCCCATTCAGCTGCCTTTGCTTCTCTTTCATCTTCTTGTGAAGCATCCCTCATTAGAGTTAAAGCTTCCTGGCGATAAAGGGCATTGGAATCTATATTTATTTTAGCATCCAAGCAAAGTAAATCACCCGACTCTGTTACAACCAAAGGGTTTACTTCTAATAAAGCCAAGTCCTTTTCTAAAAAAAGGCGAACGATACCTTTATAAATGTTCCTAAATTGGAAGCTCTGCAACTCATTAAGATCAAGGAGATTAGATAATTTATCCGCATCAGAATCATTTGTTCCTTTTATTGGATCAATTTCAATTTTGAAGATTTTTTCTGGTGTGTTTTCAGCAACTTCTTCAATATTTACTCCACCTTCTGTTGAAGCCATTACAACCAGACGTTGCGAGTCCCTGTCTATTACAGCTCCAAGATATAACTCATTGGCAATACTGGTGCAAGTCTCGACTAAAATTTGATTAACGGGTTGACCTTTTGCATCTGTTTGAAAAGTAACTAAATTGTTTCCTAACCATTTATTAGCAAAAGCTTTTATCTGCTCAACATTCTCAACGACTTCCACGCCACCTGCCTTGCCTCTGCCACCAGCATGCACTTGTGCTTTTACAACCCACTTGGAACCGCCCAAAGATAAAGCGGCTGTTTCTGCCTCTTCCGGAGAGGCAGTTGGTACTCCATCTGAGACAGCTATGTTAAATTCTCTAAAAAGCTGCTTGGCTTGATATTCATGTAGATTCATTTCTTTTTCCTATTGTTTAAGTGAATAGCTTTTCCTTTTGCTCACAAGATAGGTTCGTGAATTACTTCAGACCAAGCAGGTTGACTAAAAATTATAGTAGATAAATCTTCACTTGAGGATTCCATTCTTAATGTAAATTGAGAACAATGAAGAGTTGAAGCATAACCACTAGGAGACGATTCAATAACAATTACAGAGTAATCAGCCATCTTTCCACTCTCCCTATTGCCTTTTTCTGCTTATAAGTTTATTTCTTATGTTAGAAATTGCCTCTGTTGGATTTAAGCCTTTAGGGCAAACAGAAACACAATTCATAATTCCATGACACCTGTATAGACTAAATGCATCTTCTAAATCATCCAATCTTTCATCGGTGGCTTCATCCCTTGAGTCAGCAATAAAACGCCATGATTGCAAAAGAGCTGCTGGACCTAAGAACTTATCTGGATTCCACCAAAAAGATGGACAAGCGGTAGAACAGCAACCGCAAAGAATGCATTCGTAAAGACCATCTAGCTCCTCTCGTTCTTCTGGGCTTTGGACTCTTTCTTTCTCTGGATTATCAGTTTTAGTGATCAAGTAAGGCTGTACTTTTTCTAATTGATCATAGAACATTTTCATGTCTACTATTAAATCTCTAATAACAGGGAGCCCAGGCATTGGTCTGAGCGTTAATTTATTTCTTTTTACAGCTTTTGATAAAGGGGTTATACATGCCAGACCATTTTTTCCATTAATGTTCATACCATCCGAACCACACACTCCCTCTCTGCAAGATCTTCTATAAGACAACGAAGGTTCTTTAGCTTTTGCTAAATGCAAAGCGTCTAAAACCATAATGTCTTTGTCAGTAGGGACTTCAATGTCAACATCTTGCATGTAAGGTTTATCGTCAATTGAGGGGTCAAAACGATAAATACTCATGCGGAGAGTTTGAAGGTGTGAAACAGGAATTACAGCACTCATTTTTAATACGTTCTTACTGCAGGCTGAAATGCTTGAACAGTTTTAGGTCGGTAATTGACGTCTCTTTTACTAACCTCTTTTGTTTCAGAAAAATAAATAGAATGTTTTAACCAATCTTCATCGTCTCTGTCTGGATAGTCATCCCTTGCATGCGCTCCTCTGCTTTCTTTTCTCTCATTTGCAGTTATAGCTGTTGCTTCGGCAACTTCGAAAAGGTTTTGCATTTCTAGTGCTTCAATTCTTGCGGTATTGAAAGCAGCAGATTTATCCTGAAGGTACATATTCTCAACTGCCTCTCTGGAATCATTTAACATCTTTATGCCCTTCACCATTAGATCTTCTCTTCTGAATACACCAAAATTATTTTGCATATTTTGTTGCATTCGTTCTTTTAAAACAGCTACTTGCTCTCCTTCAGTTGATGAGTTGAGACGATTTAACCTCTCAAGGGCTTTATCAATATCATCGGTTGAAGCCTTCTTTAGATCAACGCCTTGCTTCATGGACTCTTCAATGTGGATTCCTGCTGAGCGCCCAAAAACCACTAAATCCAGAAGAGAATTACCTCCAAGACGATTACCTCCATGAACAGATACACAGGCAACTTCTCCTGCCGCATACAGCCCTTCAATAATGTTATCTTTGCCCTCTTTTACCGTTATGACTTGACCGTTTAAATTCGTTGGAACACCTCCCATCATGTAATGACAAGTAGGAACAACGGGGATGGGCTGAACCGCAGGATCAACACCCGCAAAAGTTTTTGATAATTCAGTTATTCCTGGTAACCTTTTATGAACAACTTCGGGTCCAAGATGGTCTAATCTTAGGAAGATATGATCAGCATTGGGGCCGCATCCTCTGCCTTCTAAAATCTCTTGAGCCATTGATCTAGCAACCACATCACGTCCCGCTAAATCTTTTGCATTTGGAGCATATCTCTCCATGAACCTCTCACCATCCTTATTGAGTAAATAACCTCCTTCTCCTCTACAACCTTCGGTGACTAAAGTACCTGCACCATGAATTCCCGTTGGATGGAACTGCCACATTTCAATATCTTGCACAGGCAATCCTGCTCTAAGGGCCATGCCGATTCCATCACCTGAATTAATCAAAGCATTAGTAGTAGAAGCATAAATTCTTCCAGCCCCTCCCGTTGCAAGAACAGTTGCTTTAGAACGTATATAAAATATTTCACCACTTTCTATCTCAAAAGCAACAACTCCAACAACAGCTCCATCTTCATTTAAGACCATGTCAATTGCGAACCATTCATTGAGAAAATTTGTTCCTGCTTTAAGATTTGCCTGATAGAGAGTGTGTAAAAGACTGTGACCTGTTCTATCTGCAGCAGCACAAGTTCTTGTAGCTTGACCCCCCTTTCCGTAATCTTTTGATTGACCTCCAAAAGGTCTTTGATAAATCTTTCCTTCTTCAGTTCTGGAGAAAGGTAATCCCATGTGCTCTAGTTCAAAAACAGCTTTAGGGCCTTCACTNCACATATATTCTATGGCCTCCTGATCTCCAATATAATCTGATCCTTTAACCGTATCAAACATGTGCCATCTCCAATCGTCATCAGGATCATCGCTTTGAATTGCACAGGTTATTCCACCTTGAGCAGATACCGTATGTGATCTTGTAGGAAATACTTTAGAAATTACGGCAGTATTAAGACCTGACTCAGCCAACTGAAGAGAAGCCCTTAAACCTGCCCCGCCTCCACCGATAATAATTCCATCAAATTCCATGACCGGAAGATCTTTAGCATTTATTATTTCATTAACTTTCATATTTTTTACCAAATAATTAAAAAGGACCAAATAAGCACTACAGAAATTACTAGAAAACAAAAAATTCTATAAGAAGAATAAACTATTTTACTTAAGTCACCCAATCTAGCGGGAGTAAAATAATCTGAACCTATTGCCCAGGTACCAAACCAAGTGTGCATAGCAAAAGAGATTAAAAATACACTTGAAAAAATTTTAGTTACAGAACCTTCAAAGAAAGTTTTCCATAGGCTGTAATCTAAAGTGGGCGTTGAAACTATGAAATACATCAAGTAACTAATATAAAGAAACATGAGCATTGCACATGCCCTTACAATTATAAATTCGTTGGTACCTGACTCAAAAAATTTCATTATCATTACCAGATATAAATTAAAAACCACGAAGAGAAAATAAAGCTCGAAGCAAAAAGAATCCAAGTTAATACCTGGCCAGATTTAAGAGTTTCTCCAAATCCAAAGATTTCACCTAAGATCTTTTTTAGGCCTGCAAGGATATGATAAATAAAGCCTGTCACTATAAGCACAGCCATTACTTTCAAAAGTGCGTTGTTTTCGATATTACCCTTCAAAAGACTGAAAGATTCGGTCGATTCCAAAGACAAGTGCAGCAACCAAACAACCAGCGGGAAGCAAATAAATAAAGCAAAACCAGATATTCTATGAAGAATTGAAGCAACACCAATTATTGGCAAGCTTATGGTAAGTAAATTTAAATTTACCGGACGATTATCTTTTTTTATCACTATCTTAAATAGGGTTTGCTTTTGAGCGCGCTAAAGCCCACCAATTATAATTTGTGATTAAAGTAAATACCATCAAAAAACCATGACTACTGAAAAGATTTTTCTTCTAATTGAAAAATTAGAAAAGATGCTATCAAAAAAAGAGGTATGGTAAACAGGAAAGGAAAGATTAGGTTGGCTTGATAAAGAAAACCACTCAAGAGAGGGCCTAAGGCAAAACCCATGCCTGGAGCTATCATTGCTAAACCTACAGCAGCTCCTTGATTGTTTGTATCTGCATTGAGTGATGCAGAAGCTGTATACCCTGGCGATGCCAATCCCATGCCTAAACCCATCAAGCTCATTCCAACAAGGACCCAATTAAAGTTTAACGAGAATGCTACGACGATTGCACTTGCAATAAAAAAAGGTATAGACCACCAAATTAAACGCAACGGCGAACCTTTAAAGCTTTGGACGATGGTTAACTGAGCAACTATAGACATTGCAGCCATTGAGCCTAAAACTAAAGCTGTTGATTTAGCTGTTTCGTTTAGTGATAACAAAAATCTATCCTGTAAATAGTAAGCAGTAACAGACTGAAAAATAGCAAAACTTGTAAAAATAATAACGCCTATTGCAAGAAGATATTTAAGGTTTTTATCTAGAGCAGGCCTCGTTACTGGAGTATCTTCTAAAGTTCGAGTTGGTGTAGTTGGGAGGAAAACAAAAGCAAAAATAATAGCTGCAAACATTATAAAAGACATAATTAATAACGGTGTAAGCAATCCAAAATTTTGAATATCAACAGAAAACAAGTTTATTCCAATTAAAGATCCAACTAAAATTGGTCCAGCTATTGTTCCTATATTATTGGCTGCTCCAAATTTTCCCATACCTGCTGAGCGATCTTCATCAGATGTAATATCAGCAACGTAAGCTCCGGTGGCAGGCCTTGAGGCTGCTCCTAAAGCAGAATTAAGCATTCTTGCTAGGAGTAAGATAAACAACAAGCTAAGACCTGAAAAATAACCGCTTAGTCCATAAAAAACAAAGAAACAAAAAAATAATGTCGATATAACATAACCGGATAGCCCCATTATCAAGACTGTTTTTCTTCCTATCTTGTCACTCAATTTTCCCCAATAAGGAGTAAAAATAATAAACATAGCCGCAGATATTGAAATGAGACTATTAATTTGAACTTCAGAGAATCCAAATTCCCTTCCAATAATAGGCATCGATTGCCAGTAGACGGACTGCCCCATACTTACAAATAGTATGATGAACATTAAGATAGAAAGAACTTTATTGTCGGTTTTTTTTAAGTTTTTAGATCCTTCTAAATTTTGCATTAATTATTATCTGATCTCAGAAGAAAAGCATACTCCATAGCCACTTCTTCAAGACTAGCAAATCTTCCACTGACTCCACCGTGTCCAGCTGTTAAATTTACTTTAAATAAAATAGGGTTTGCAGAAGTATTGTAATCTCGAAGTTTAGCTACGTATTTTGCTGGTTCGTAATATTGCACTTGTGAATCCCACAAACCTGCCGTTACAAGAATACTTGGGTACGAATGAGAACCAATATTGTCATAAGGTGAATACTTCATTATGTAGTTGAATGCCTTCTTGTTTGCAGGATTACCCCACTCATCATACTCACCCGTTGTAAGTGGTATAGTTTCGTCAGACATAGTGGTTATAACATCAACAAATGGAACATTTGAAATAATTCCATTATACAAATCTGGTTCCATATTAATTACTGAACCCATTAATAAACCGCCTGCACTGCCTCCACCGGCATACACCCTACCCGCCTGTCCATAACCTAGATCAATGAGGCCTTTGGTTACATCGATGAAATCATGGAAAGTATTTAACTTGTTAAAAATTTTTCCATCTTCATACCATTTTCTACCTAAGTCTTGACCGCCTCTTACATGTGCAATAGCAAAAATAAACCCTCGATCAAGTAACGATAATCTTGTGGAACTAAATCCTGCATCAACAGATATCCCATATGAACCATAACCGTATACAAAAAGAGGGTTTTTCCCTTTCTTGTATAAATCTCTACGATACACAAATGAGACAGGTACTAGAGTTCCATCTCGAGCTTTAATTTCCTTCCTTTGAACCTTGTATAAGCTTGGAGAAAAAGGACCCTTTATTTCAGCTTGTTTTAGTTTTCTTTTTCTACCGCTTTGAAGATCAACAGAATAAATAGCATCCGGAGATCTCATGCTTGAATATCCGTAATAAAACTTGCTACTTGCGTATTCAGGATTAGCTGCCAGATAAGCTGTATAAGAGGGATCGTGGAAACTCACCACTTTTTCGGAATTACCCTTCTCGTCCAGTATCCTCAAACGTCTTAGTCCTGATTCCCTTTCCATTAAAACTATATTTTTTGGATAAGACAGAACTGACTGAAGTAAAACGTCTTCTTTATGTGGAATAATTTCTTGCCACTGAGACCTTTTTTTTGATTTAGGAAGAGCTGATTCCATGAGCCTGAAATTCTTTGCCTTCCAATTCGTGTGGATTAAGAAGCGATCTTGCTCGGGGTCATGCTCTACAGAATATAGATGATTTAAGGTCCTAGGAAAGAAGACTATGGGGCTCTCTGAAGACTCAGAACTCTTAAGCAAGAGGGTCTCCGAACTTGTGGTGCTGGATATATCTATTTCAATAAATTCCATGGATCTTGAGTTTCCTACCGACACATGAAATGTTGGATCTTTTTCTTCGTAAATCAGGGCATCTTCAGATTGCTTTGACCCAATTAAATGACGATAAACCTGGAAAGGAAGAAGAGTCTCTGGATCTCTTTTCACATAAAAGAAATGTTTACTATCAGAAGACCAAGCCATATCTCCTGAAGTGCCGCTAATTTTAATTTCAGAAACTTTTTTGGTTAATAAATTCTTAAATTTAATTAAATATTGACGCCTACCTGTCGTGTCCTCAGCATAAGCTAAAATCTGTTCGGTCGGAGAAATACTCCAGTTTGCTAATTGATAGAAATCTGAATTTACTGCTAATTTATTCACGTCTAACAATATCTGCTCTGGTGCGTTCTTATTAGCACGTCTTAAAATTATGGCATGCTCTTTATTAGGTTTGTATCGCCTGAAGTATTCATAAGAGCCCATTCTAATAGGTACAGACTCTTCTTTTTTAGGAATCCTATCTGTTATTTCTTTAAAAAGTTTCTTTCTTGAATCTTCTCCCGAAGTAAACCAATTCTCTAGATACTTATTTTCGGATTTAAGGTGATTTAAGATTTTTTTACTTTTTCTTGAGTCATCGCGCATCCAGTAATAGTTATCAATTCTTTCAATTCCATGAGCTTCCATTAAAAATGGAATCTTTTGTGGTGACGGTGGTTTAAGTTCAGTCAATTCTTTACCTTGTATTATATTTGTAATCGAAAAGAGGAAGGAGACTAACAGAAAACTCTTGATACTCCTCCACTCTTTCATTATTTTTTCCTTCTTTGAACAAGACGAGCTCTTTTTTTCTTTTGTCTGTCGGTCAGAATATTAGGTTTATCCTTAAAAGGGTTTTCCTTTTCACTAAACTTAATTAAGAGTGGTGTTGATCCAAGTTTTAAATGGGTTCGATAAAAATTTTCTAAGAACTTTTTGTAAGAATCCCCTATAAGCTTAAGGTTATTTCCATGAAGGATTATGGTTGGTGGGTTTTTTCCACCGGCATGAGCGTATCTTAACTTAGGCCTAAACCTTCCCGACATTGGAGGAGGTTGTCTTTGCAAGGCAACTTTGAGAATCTTATTTAAAATAGGAGTCTGTAATTCTCTAACGCTTGAAAGATAGGCTTTTTCAGCTAACTTAATTAAGACATTGATTCCTTTGCCCTCTTTTGCTGATATAAATTGCGTTTCTAAAAAACTAGCAAACCTCAATTTTCTATGAATATTTTCTTTTAAATCTTCCTTTTGTTTTTTTGAAAGTAGATCCAATTTATTTGCAGCTATGATTGCCGGTCTTCCTAAAGCAAGAGCCAAGCCCAAGAGGTGAATGTCCTGATCTACTATTGTTTCAGAAGAATCCAATACAAGAATGACTACACTAGACCTTCTTATTGACTCCAGTGACTGAGAAACAGAAGACTTCTCAGTCTCTTCCTTTATTGATCTTTTTCTTCTCATGCCAGCTGTGTCGACTAGTGTGATGTTTTTACCGTTCCAATTAAGGGGAACTTCAATAGAATCTCTAGTTGTTCCGGATTCCGAAGAAACCAAGACCCTTTCTTCTCCTATTAATTTATTTATGAGCGTAGATTTACCGGCATTTGGTCTGCCTATTATTGATATCTTTATATCTCCTTCCAAAGATTGAATATCATTAAATTCATTATCTTCGAAGTCTTCTAAGATCTGCCTTATATCTCCCAATCCCTGGTTATGAGCTGCAGAGAAACCCATTGTATTTTTGAAACCTAGTTTCTCAAATTCAACCGCGTTAGCTTCTTGTTTTAATCCATCGACTTTATTTATTAATAAATATATTTTTTTATTTGTTTTTCTTAATGAAGTTGCAATCTCTTCGTCTAATGGCATCAATCCATCTATGCCATCAACTAAAAAAAATAATATGTCAGCCTCTTGAATTGCATTCTCTGCTTGGTTTTTAACCGCCACAGATATGTCATTACTCTCTGAACTNATTCCACCTGTATCTATAAGTACTGTAGAAGAATTCTTTAAGTGACCATATTGCCTGTCTCTAGTTAAGCCAGCAAAATCAGCGACTAAAGCAGATTTAGAACCAGTTAGGATATTAAATAAAGTTGATTTACCAACGTTTGGTCTTCCAACTATGGCAACAACAGACGACATGACATACCAAAAATTTTGACTTAAAAACTAACTAACTGAAAGATAAAATAGCCTACCAGAATCATCTACAACAACCAGATAAGAGCCTTCTGAGACTACTTCCAGTATAGGTCTATTGGACACTTTCTTCCTTCCGACAAAAGTTCCATTTTTAGCATCAAGAATATGAACATAACCTTCAAAATCACCTACAGCGAAATTATTGCCTAAAGCAGCAGGAGAAGAAATACCTCTAAGTCTTAATCCGTCTTGTTGCCAAAGTATTGCTCCCGATGTTAACCCAAATCCTTTTATAGAGTCTTTTTCATCTATAGCTATGATTCTTGACCTTACGGTCACGAGATCATGAATTGAAGAAATTTTTTCTTGCCAAGCCACCTGCCCTTGTTGCAAGTCTATTGCTGTTATATTGCCCTGATAGGAGGCTGAAACCAATATATTATCAGAGACAATGGACTTACCGTCTACATCTACGACTCTTTCGAGCTCGGATTTACCTTCATTTATTGTAACGGGTATTTCAAGACGAATAGCACCCGAATCTGGGTAAATCATAGAAACCTTACCATTAGCAAACCCTGTGAATATAAACCCTTTTGATAGAATTGGGGTGGCAGTTCCTCTTAAGGTTAATTTAGGAATTGTATTCTGATGCACCCATTTTTGCTCTCCATCTTTAATATTAAAGCCAGTAATTTTTCCGTCTGAAGTTTGGGCCGCAACCGTGCTTCCATTGGTAACGGGGGCTGCGAGTATTTCACTTGAAGTTTGCGACCTCCAAATTTCTGTCCCATCTTTAAAATCTAAAGCAACAAGATCTCCATTTAAAGTTCCGTAGAATATTTTTTTGAAACCAACCGTTATTGCTCCAGAAACTAAATCTTGTGTTTCTCTTGTCCATAAATCTGATCCTGAATTAGAGTCTATGGTTGCCAAATAACCATTCGATGATATGTGAATAATTGTGTCTTTAGAAAATGCAGGGACTAATCGTCCAAAATTATTGTCACTTCCAAATTTTTTATTCCATTGAGAATCTAAGTTTACGCTCTCTGTGATTCTAATTAATTCAGCAGGCCCTTCTTCTTCTTCGTCTTCATCACCCCAGAATTTTAATCCACTAAGAGTGGAGCAAGCACCCAATGAAAGATATAAGGTAATAATGAATAAAAGCCTTATAAGTCTTTTCATTTATCCACCCTCCTGAAGATCAGATATTTTCATACTTATCAAAGATCTAATGGGTTGGCTATTGCTTAATTCTAATGCCTGAAGGTAGCTTAACTTAGCTTCGCTTATTTGATTCAAGGACTTTTCAGCGTCGCCTTTTACTTCATATAAACTTGCCGTCAGAGTCTGCTCTTCCGCCAAAAGATCCATGACAATATCAGCCTTACCTTGTTCCAAATAAATTCTTGCTAATCTTAGTTTGGCAATACTTTGTAAGGGGTTAAATTCAGTTCCCCAAGAAGAAGATCTCTTAATAACCCAATTAAGGTTCTCTTCAGCTTGTTCAAAGTTGTTATTATCTGCGGCTATTTTTGCTAAGTGAAGTGCTGCAAAATCGGCATACAATGTATCGGGATAAAGATTTATAATTTCTTCAGCTTTGGTCCTCTTATCTTCCATACTCGAAGTTAGAAAATTGTCATAAAGCTTTGCAGATTCTAATTGCTGAGAATTAGAAGAAGAGATTGAGTAGTCTCTATAAATAATAAAAATAACTGACGCAGCCAACAGCAATGCCAATAGATATTTATACTTATCCCACCAAACAGATAGTAGATCTATTTGTTCGTCTGATGAAGCTGAAAAAAAGTTAGCCATTATCTTTCCTTTAAAATGTATTCTCTATTTTATTAATTAGACTCTCTAAGTCCATGGTCTCTTGTTCTGATTCTTCTCTTAGGTCCTTGCAAGAAACAACCCCATCATCTAATTCGGAATCTCCTAAAATTAGAGCAAATCTTGCACCAGATTTATCGGCTTTTTTAAATTGGGACCCTGCACTCTCTGACCCTAAGTTCACTTTTAAGTTCAGTGAGGGGATTCTATCTCTTATTTGTTCTGCATACATCATTGCTTGTAAAATACTTTTTTCTCCAAAACAAACAAAAAAGCAATCTATGCTTTGGTTTTGTAGGTGCTTACTGTCAATAGTTTGTCCAATTAAGAGTATGAGTCTTTCCATGCCAATTGAGAAACCTATAGCGGGACAAGGTTTTGCTCCTAATTCTTCAATTAAATTATCGTATCTTCCGCCTGCGCATACTGTGTCTTGTGAACCCAGACTATCTGTTTTCCATTCAAAAACGGTCTTATTGTAATAATCTAAACCCCTAACAAGCTTGGCATTTACATCGTAGGAGATTCCTAACGAATCTAATATCTTGATTAACTTCTTAAAATGAGCTTCAGAGTCTTCATCCAGATAATCACTAATTTTAGGAGCATCCTCTAATAAAGATTTAATTTTTTCAGATTTAGAATCTAGAACCCTTAGAGGATTATCATTTAATTTTTTTAAGATGTCGTCATCCAATTGATCTTTAAGGGGCTCGAAAAACTTCAACAAATCCTCGGTGTACCTTAACCTGGTATCTTCATTGCCTATGCTGTTTATCTCAAGATACACTTTGTCTTCTATACCAAGTCTCTTCCACAGTCTCGAGGACAGTCTTATGATTTCTGCATCTATCTCGGACCCTTCAATTCCAAAAACTTCCACACTGGATTGATGAAACTGTCTTGATCTTCCTTTTTGCGGTCTTTCATATCTAAACATTGGGCCGTTATACCAAAGGCGTGGAGTATCAACTCTAAGAAGGTTGTTTTCTATACAGGCCCTAACACAACTTGCCGTTCCTTCAGGCCTTAGAGACAAACTATCACCGCCTTTGTCTTCAAAAGTATACATTTCTTTAGAAACCATATCGGAGGCTTGATTTGATCTATGGAATAACTCTGAACTCTCTACGATTGGGAATCTAATCTCTTGATAACCATAAGAAGAAAAAGTGCTACTAATTATTTCTTCAGCATGACGCCAATATAGCGTTTGCTCTGGCGGTATATCATTCATACCTCTTACTGATTTTATCTTTGCCATCTTAGTTTGACCTAACAATAACCGAATCTAGGTCAGATTTAATTTTTTTCACCTTATCTCTTATTAACTTCTCAAGATGTTCTGCAAGGTCTTCACTTTCTACTTTATGATCAGGTTTACCGTCTATATAAATTAAGTTTTTGGGAGAACCTCCTGTTACGCCAATAGTTGTATGTTTAGACTCACCAGGACCATTCACATAACAGCCGATCACGGCAACATCTAAATCTTCTTTTATATCCTCTAGTCTACTTTCTAATTTATTCATTGTTCCAATAACATCAAAATTCATTCTTGAGCAACTAGGGCATGCAATAAAATTTATGCCTCTAGATCTTATTTTAAGACTTTTTAAAATATCCCAACCCACTTTTATTTCATCAACAGGGTCGGATGCTAAAGAAACGCGCAAAGTGTCTCCAATGCCCTCAAGCAGCAAAGCTCCCATTCCGACGGCTGACTTGACTGTTCCTGATCTAAAACCTCCGGCTTCTGTTACTCCTAAATGCAAAGGCTGATCAATTAATTTTGCTATCTTCCTATAACTCTCAATTGTTAAAAATACATCTGAAGCCTTAATACTCAGTTTAAAATCATTAAAATTTAACTGTTGAAGAATATTTATATGACCTAATGCTGATTCGACTAATGCATCAGCATTAGGCTCGCCATACTTTATTTGTAGTTTTCGTTCTAACGACCCTGCATTTATACCCACTCGAATTGGGACACCATTATCTTTAGCGGCTGAAACTACCTGCTTGACCTTATCTTCTTTCCCAATATTGCCCGGATTTATCCTTATGCAATCTGCTTTACCTTTTATAGCCTCCAATGCCATCATGTAGTCAAAGTGAATGTCCGCCACCAAAGGGACATTAGAGCTTTTCTTTATTTTAGCAAAAGCATTGGCAGAATCTATATCAGGCACTGAAACTCTAACAATATCTGCGCCAGCATCTTCGAGTTGCCTTATTTGAGCTANGGTACCTTCTACGTCTGTGGTTTTGGTGTTTGTCATGCTTTGGATAGAAATATCCGCATCTCCACCCACAAGCACATCGCCAACTTTTATTTGGCGAGACTTTCTTCTATTATTTTGATCTTGGAAACTCACTGCATTTTCCTGAAGGCAATACTACACAACTTACGTTATTTTCCCTATTAGAA
>JGI26060J43896_10000213_pt1 | contig 20652 bp, 20 predicted proteins | sample MarorgKNORR_S2LV_6_FD_43896 | JGI IMG/M metagenome (IMG submission 43896) | reverse complement strand
TATCATTTTAATTAAAACTGATGTATAATTAGTTTAATATTAAACTATAATGAAAAATTGATAGCAGATTANTAAAAAATGACACAAAAAAAGAACAAATTGTCACAAGAAATTATTTTATTTTATAAAGACATGCAACTAATACGACGCTTTGAAGAAAAAGCAGGGCAATTATATGGAATGGGCTTAATAGGTGGTTTTTGCCATTTGTATATAGGTCAAGAAGCCGTTGTGGTTGGTTTGGAAGCTGTTGCTATGAAAGGTGACCAAAGAATTACCTCCTATCGCGATCATGGCCATATGTTAGCGTGTGGAATGGAACCCAAAGGTGTTATGGCAGAACTTATGGGTAGAAAAGATGGCTATTCTAAGGGAAAAGGTGGGTCTATGCACATGTTTTCCAAAGAAAAGGACTTCTATGGTGGTCATGGAATAGTAGCAGCTCAAGTTCCAATTGGTGCAGGTCTGGCATTCTCTAATTTGTATAAAAAAACTAAAAATGTCAGCTTTACATATTTTGGCGATGGTGCAGCTAATCAAGGCCAAGTATATGAAACCTTTAATATGGCTAGCCTATGGGAATTACCAATTATTTTTATAATAGAGAATAACCAGTACGCTATGGGTACATCTATTAAGAGATCTTCATCAACACCTGATCTATACACACGTGGATCAGCATTTGGTATTCCAGGCGAACTAGTAAATGGTATGGATGTGCAGGCGGTTAAAAAGGCTGGTGCAAAAGCGGCTAAGCACTGCCGCGAAGGCAAAGGTCCTTATATCTTAGAAATGAAGACTTACCGGTATCGAGGGCACTCTATGTCAGATCCAGCAAGATATCGAACAAGACAAGAAGTTAATAAAATTAAAGAAGAGCAAGATCCAATTGATCTAATAAGGAGCACAATATTAAATAAAAAATACGCCACAGAAGAACAACTAAAAGAAATAGATACTGAAATTAAAAAATCTATAATTGACGCTGCTGAATTCGCCCAGCAATCTCCTCAACCTGACGAGAGTGAATTATGGACAGATATTTATCAAGAAGTAATACAATGACGATAGAAATTCTTATGCCGGCACTCTCTCCAACAATGGAAGAAGGCAAAATAGCAAAGTGGCTCGTAAAATCGGGAGATAATGTAAAGGTAGGCGATATCATTGCTGAAATTGAAACCGATAAAGCAACAATGGAGCTTGAATCATATCATGACGGTACGATTGAAAAACTGATGGTTTCAGAAGGGATGGAAAATATTTTAGTGAACTCAGTAATCGCATTAGTAAAAGAAACTGACGAAATTAAAGATATCAAACTAAGACAAAAAGAACATAAAAAGAAAAAGGCAAGTAATCCTAATTCAAAAATTGCTCCTCAAATTAAAAAATCAAAACTAGAAGAAGTTCACAACGATACTTCAGAAATTACTGTTCGAGAGGCTTTAAGGGACGCAATGGCAGAGGAAATGCGTCNAGATAGTAATGTTTTCTTAATGGGTGAGGAAGTTGCTCAGTACCAAGGAGCATATAAAGTTAGTCAGGGGTTATTAGAGGAATTTGGAGAAGATCGGGTGATTGACACTCCAATCACTGAACATGCATTTACAGGTTTAGCAATAGGAGCTGCATTTGGTGGATTAAAACCAATAGTAGAATTTATGACATTTAATTTTGCGTTACAAGCTATGGATCAAATTATTAATTCAGCAGCAAAAACCTTATATATGTCAGGTGGTCAAATGGGTGCGCAGTTAGTCTTTAGAGGCCCTAATGGAGCAGCTTCTCGTGTTGGCGCGCAGCATAGTCAAGATTTTGCGGCTTGGTTCGCCCATATCCCGGGGTTAAAAGTTTGCGCGCCCTACTCTGCAGATGATGCTAAAGGATTATTAAAGTCTGCAATAAGAGATCCAAACCCCGTAATATTCTTAGAAAATGAAATATTATATAACAAAAAGTTTATCACTAATGGAAAAGTGGACCACACAGTTCCAATTGGAAAAGCTAAAATAAGACGAAATGGATCAGACTTAACACTTGTAAGCTTTGGAATAGGTGTAGATCACTCATTAAAAGCCGCCAAAGAATTAGATCTACAAGGAATAAGTGCAGAAGTAATAGATCTTCGGAGCTTACGTCCAATGGATACACAAACAATTATAGAATCTGTTATGAAAACAAATCGATGCGTCACAGTTGAAGAGGGTTTTCCTATTGGGTCAATTGGCAATCACATATCAGCCATGCTTGTTGAACAAGCTTTCGATTATTTAGATGCCCCAATCTTAAACTGTACTGGTAAAGACATCCCAATGCCTTATGCAGCAAATTTAGAAAAACTATCTTTGATAACGGTAGAGGAAATAGTTAAAGCAGCCGAAAAAGTAACTTATAAAAGTGGTGGACATGATGGTAACTGACATCTTGATGCCTGCATTATCACCCACAATGGAAGTAGGAACGTTAGCAAAATGGATTGTTAAAAAGGGCGATATAGTAAAGGCTGGTGATTTACTTGCAGAAATTGAAACTGATAAAGCCATAATGGAATTTGAAGCAGTTGAAGAAGGCAAAATTCTTCAATTATTAGTTGAAGAGGGTCAGGAGGACATCGCAGTTAACTCTGTCATTGCAAAAATACAATGTGAAGGTTCTAGCGAAAGCAGTTCAGACAAAATTATGGAACAGAAAAATTTATCAGTTGATAAGCATGCAACCGAAAACATAACTACAACAAAAGAAAATAATATTGATAAGAAGGATATACGGCATAAAGAACACAAAAACCGTTTTTTTTCAACGCCATTAGCAAGAAGAATAGCAAGTGAGAGAAATATTGACTTAAGTAAAGTTAAAGGTTCAGGACCTAGAGGCCGTATTATTAAAGCTGATATCATAAATAAAGAGATTCTAAGCCAAGATTCATCTCCAAAGAAATTCATACAGACAAATGACTCACTAGAGCAAAACAAGAAAACAGACATTTTGAAAGCATATTCTAATAGAGAATCTAAAAATGTAGAAATAAGTGGAATGAGAAAGACAATTATTTCAAGACTTACAACTTCAAAGCAAACCATTCCTCACTATTATTTAAGACGAGACATAAAAATCGATTCATTGATCAATATAAGGTCACAAATGAATGTAGGCTTAAAAGAACGAAATATAAAAATCTCAATAAATGATTTTATAATTAAGGCCTGTGCTATGGCATTGCAATCAGTGCCAGAATGCAATGTGATTTGGGCAGAAGGTCAGATATTATCATTTTCCGCCTCAGATATTGCCGTAGCTGTAGCAATAGAAGGAGGTTTGTTGACACCCGTTTTACTAGATGCAGAAAAGAAAACATTAATTGAACTATCACTTGAAATTAAATCTTTAGCAGAGCGGGCTCGAAAAAAAGAATTGAAACCACAAGAGTATCATGGTGGAAGTTTTTCAATTTCCAGCTTAGGTATGATGGGAATTAAAAATTTTGACGCAGTAATCAATCCTCCACATGGTTCAATTTTAGCAGTAGGTGCGGCAATAAAAACTCCAATTGTTGGAGAAGATGGAAGCATATCAGTTGAATCTATAATATCTGTTACATTGTCTGCAGATCATAGAATGATAGACGGTGCAATTGGTGCTAAATTTTTAGAACACATTTCATACAATTTGGAAAATCCTGGCGTAATTCTGGTTTAAAACGAAATTACTTATTTTCTTTGATGAGTTGATCCATTGTAAGCGAAGGTTGGTCGCAGCCCGCCTCACCCACAATTTTTGCAGGGACCCCCGCCACAGTCTTACACGGTGGTACTTCCTTCAAAACTACCGATCCTGCAGCAATACGGCTACAATGTCCTATTTTGATATTACCTAAAACTTTTGCACCAGCGCCGATCAACACACCATCACCCACTTTTGGATGCCTATCCTTCTCATTCTTTCCAGTGCCTCCAAGTGTTACCGAGTGAAGCATAGATACATTATCTCCAACTACCGCTGTTTCACCAATAACTATTGAATGACCATGATCTACCATCAACCCTTTTCCAATAACAGCAGCTGGGTGAATATCGATACTATAAATTTCTGAACATCTAGATTGAATAAAATATGCTAAATCTTTTTGATTATTATTCCACAACCAATGTGATACCCGATANCTTTGCACTGCTTGAAAGCCCTTGTAATAAAGAAATGTTTGGAGAAATTTATTACATGCAGGATCTCTTTCATAAAAGGCGATAAAGTCAGCTCTTGCCGATTGTACTATTTCTGGTTGGGCTAAGTAGGCATCAGAAAAAACCCGGACTAATAGTTCTTCAGAAATTTCCATTGACTTGATTTTGCAAGAAAGTCTGAATGCCAATGCTTGGTCTAATGAATTATGATTTAAAATTGACACATGAGCCACACTTGCCATCAATGGCTCATTTTCAACCATTTCTCTCGCATCATGTTGAATCTTTGACCAAACAGGATCAATTGTGGTAAGGTTATGCTCTTGCTTTGTCATATTTTTCACTCTCTTATTCTTCAAGGATGATATCTATATATTCAAACATAATCTAGATAAAATTTCAAAAAACTCAGATGAAGTTAACGCTGAAAGTACCCTATATTAGCTTGTATGGTATAATGATTGAAACAACATGGGTTCTAGACCTATTTGAACGAAAGTGGGGCCATTTGTTAAGACAGATATGGCATCATGACTATGTAAACTCTCTTGATGGCTCGCAACTACTCTGAAATCAGTGATAGAATTACAAATTTCTAATTGCTCGCAAAACAAACGGGCGGCATCTTCAACAAATATTGGATTGGCAGCATTTAATTCAGCGAACGCTTGCTCATCTTCACGTTTTACCATTACTTGTGTCTCTGTTGGTACAGCTACACGACAAAGGTCAACAATGTCTTCAATCCATAAATGTTGACCAGGATTTATTAAAACTGAAATCCTAGCAATAGATCTTTGCGAATGTGGTGTCGCAAATTGTGCCCGTTCCGTTCTAGCGTGCTCTGATAATTCCAAAGAGCATGGGCAGGTAGATGAGTATACATAGTCTAAATGGACTATTTTTGACCTCAGGCCTCCATTATCAACTAATTCGAGCACAATATTATAATATTGGAAGCCTTCCAAATTCGATCGGAGGGATTTCTTCTTCATCGGAAATGAAAATCGCATCTGAATTCTGGCATCTAAGCTATCTAAATCCGATTTATAATCATCCAATGCTGCTTCTATAATCTCAAAATTAAATTGACTATCTGCATGTTTATAAAATGAGCGCATAATTCTACTCATATTAATGCCTTTTTTATTAGCATCCAAAGATACTGAGCCCGTAACCGCTGTCTCGATTAATAACTCGCCACCATCTCTTACTTTATATCTAATGGGTAGTTTAAAATTAGACACGCCAACATGTTGAATTTGTTTATTAGCACCTTTAATCAAACTAGCGGGCCCATTCTGAAGATCAGGTAAAGACTTAATATATTCCTCAGTAGGAACAAAAGTAGGATCATAATTATTTTCAAGTTCAGTTAAATTTTCTTTGGACTCTTTTCCTATTTCTTCCAAAGAACCTGACATAATTCCAACATCGTTATTATGAATATTCACCAATATCTCCTTAAAACACCGCGCACGAACTATAAATGGTGCTAAAAACCTAAAAATCCAGTCTAAACTTCAAATAAACTTCAAATAAACTTCTGAAAATAAAGTAACTTACATAACCTTACGGTAAATTATAAAAAAGTTAATAAAAAATATCATTATCGTTAGGATTATTCTAAAAATCTAGATAATGGTTTAGATGTTATATCTTTGCTAGTTTTTCTCTTAACAAGACATAACTGCGCGCTTAGCCATGACTCCTATAAGATGGGCTCGATATTCTGCTGATCCATGTAAATCAGACATTATCTCAGCTAGTGGCACTTTTATATTTGATATTGAAGCTACAGAAAAATCTTTCTCAAGAGCCTTTTCCATATCTAAAGATCGAAATACGCCAGTATTTCCTGCTCCCGTAATAGACACTCGTGCACTATTTTCAAGAATACCAATAAAAACACCAACCATCGCATATCTAGATGCCGGATTTGGGAATTTTTTATATGCTGCTTTTATTGGTAAATTCAATTTTATTGCTACAATTAATTCATCATCTTTAAGACTTGTTTCGAAAAAGCTTTCAAAAAAATCATTAGCATTTATCTCACGTAAATTAGTAATAATTGTAGCATCGAGTCCAAGGCATATTGCTGGATAATCTGCCGCTGGATCGTTGTTTGCGACTGAACCACCAATAGTTCCCCTAGCGCGAACAGCGGGGTCTCCAATATTTCCAGCCAAATCAGAAAGAACAGGAATTACTCGCTGTACCTCCAAAGAATTTGCCACTTCATCGTGAGTTGTAGAAGCATTAATAATAATCTCAGAGTCAGTAACCTTGATTCCTGTCATACTATCTATCTGGCTAATATCAATTAAATCACTTGGTGACGCTAACCGCGCCTTCATTGTTGGTATTAATGTCTGGCCACCTGCTATATATTTTCCATCTTTGGCTTGATTAATTTTAGCTGCAGCATCATCTACATTTTTTGCTTTATAGTATTGTAAGTCATACATATTTTGAATCCTTATTCTGCTGCGAGCTTTGNAGAGTTAAGTTGCAAGGCCGCCCACACATTTGCTGNACTTGCAGGCATTTCTAATGAGTTATTGCCTATAGCATCCGTAATTGCATTTATTACCGCAGGTGGTGATCCGATTGCTCCCGCCTCACCACAACCCTTAATTCCAAGAGGGTTGGAAGGACAAACTGTAGATTTATGCATAACTTGATACATCGGAAGGTCATCTGCCCTCGGCATTGTATAATCCATGTAAGAAGCGGATAATAACTGTCCTTCAGTATCATAAACAACATTTTCATACATTGCNTGTCCAATACCTTGAGCCAANCCCCCATGAACCTGACCTTCAACAATCATTGGATTTATTATAGTTCCAAAATCATCTGAAGCCACAAATTGGATTATATCTGTAACACCAGTTTCTGGATCAACTTCAACTTCGCAAATATAACATCCCGATGGAAAAGTGAAATTAACTGGGTCGTAAAAACATCCTTCCTTTAAACCAGGTTCCATGCCCTCAGGAAGGTTATGTCCGGTGTAGGCGGCCAGACCAACCTCGTGCCAACCCATGCCTTTATTTGTACCCGATACCTTCACCTCACCCGACTCAATAATTATTTCAGACTCTTCAGCCTCCAAAACATGCGCTGCAATTTTCTTAACTTTGGCCTCAACTTTATCTAATGCTTTAGCTATAGCAGACATACCAACTGCACCGGATCGTGATCCATAAGTCCCCATACCCATTTGTACTTTATCAGTATCACCGTGAACAATTTGAATATTATCAATTGGCAAACCAAATCTATCTGCAACTACCTGAGCAAAAGTAGTTTCATGACCCTGCCCATGACTATGGCTTCCCGTTAAAACTTCGATAGTACCTACTGGATTAACTCTCACTTCAGCACTTTCCCAAAGTCCAACACCCGCTCCCAAGGAACCAACTGCAGCAGATGGCGCTATTCCACATGCTTCGATATAACAGGACATTCCAAGACCTCTTAGCTTACCACGCTTTTGAGCCTCAACTCGTCTTTTATTGAAAGAGTTATAATTTGAAGCTTCCATTGCTTGCTCCAAATTTGCGGCATAATCTCCNACATCATANGTCATTATTACAGGAGTTTCATGNGGAAACTCTGTAATAAAGTTTTGCCGTCGTAGTTCCACTGGAGAAACTCCAAGTTCTCTAGCTGCAGTTTCCATAATTCTTTCAACTAAATAACAAGCCTCTGGCCTACCAGCTCCCCTGTAAGCATCCACTGGCGCAGTATTCGTATAAACCGCTTGGACATCGCAATAAATATTGCTTATATTATATTGACCAGAAAGTAATGTAGCATATAAGTAAGTGGGAACAGCAGAGCTAAAAAGTGACATATAGGCGCCCAAATTTGCTTTGGTATTAACTTTTAAACCTACGATCTTGTTGTTTGAATCAAAACCAATTTGAGCCATCGAAATGTGATCTCGACCATGCGCGTCAGTTAAAAAAGCTTCCGTTCGATCACTAGTCCATTTTACAGACCGTCCAGTTTTCATAGATGCCCATAAACATGTGATTTCTTCAGGATAAATAAAAATTTTTGAACCAAACCCACCACCAACATCAGGTGCGATTACCCGTAATTTATGCTCTGGAGCAACTTGATAAAAAGCTGATAAAACCAATCTTGCGACATGTGGATTTTGGCTGGTTGTATATAATGTGTAATGATCCTCAATAGAATTATACATTGCCAACGCTGAACGAGGTTCCATGGCGTTAGGGCTCAATCGATTATTTGTAAGTTCAAGTTTCGTAATATGTGCAGCACTTTTTAAAGCTTCATCAGTTTCTGATAAATTTCCAATTTCCCAATCAAAAATCAAATTTCCTGGCGCATTTTCATGAATTTGACATGCATTATTTTGCAATGATTCTACAGAGTTAACTACAGCAGGTAAAACCTCGTAATCCACCTCAACAAGTTCAGCGGCATTACGGGCGATTTCTTGACTTTCAGCAATTACCACTGCCACTGCNTCNCCCACATAGCGAACTTTTTCAGTGGCTANAGCACTCCAAGCTCCCATATTCATTGGACTTCCATCTTTAGATGAAATCGCCCAACCACATATAATATTGCCAATGCCATCACCAGTTAATTGACTGCCATTCATAACACCAATTACACCACTAGTCTTTTCAGCAACCTTAGCATCGATTCCTCTAATAATAGCATGAGCGTGAGGGCTTCTAACAAATGCAGCATAAGCTTGTTTGTCAGCTTTAATATCATCCGTATATCTGCCTCGCCCAGTGATGAATCTTTTATCTTCCTTACGCAGAACTCGTGCGCCAATTCCTTCTGACATTACTGTTCTCCTTTTTTAGGCATTTGACATTTTAAAAGCACCATCCTGGATAGACTTAATGATATTATGATATCCAGTGCATCTACAAATATTTCCTTCAAGCTCTTTGCGTATTGCCGCTTCATTTAATTCTTTTCCANTACTATTATAACGAGCCACCATATCAATCGCAGTCATGATCATACCTGGGGTACAAAATCCACATTGTAATCCATGATTTTCTTTAAATGCTAATTGCATTGGATGTAGATCCTCTTGCCCAACTCCCTCTATGGTTTCTACATTAAAACCATTTGCGGCAACCGCCAGCATTGTNCATGATTTCACAGCCTTCTTATTAACATGAACAACGCATGCTCCACATTGACTTGTATCACACCCCACATGAGTACCTGTTAAGCTTAGCGTTTCTCTCAGAAACGAAACAAGCAATGTATTGTCTGACACATCTCTACTTAACGATTTTCCATTTACGGTCATTTTGACAGTTGCCATTAATTTCTCCCGAGTATTACAAAACCACAATATTTGTTTATTAGACAAATCATATTCATATATTAATATATGAAAACCAAGTTACCTGTTCTTGGCATTTGGTCAAGTAATTATTGACATTTACTCTTTTTCTACAAATTCGGCAAAATTGTTAAAAAATATTTTTGCTAATTTATTAGCAGTTGAAAAAATCAATCTACTACCAAGTTGAACTAATTTTCCACCAACTTGTGCATTGACACTGTAATTCAATAAAGTGCCGGTACCCGATTTTTTTAAATTCACCAGAGCACTCCCTTTAGCAAAACCAGCAACTCCACCTGAACCTTCTCCTTTGATTTCATAAGAAAACGGCGGATTTAGTTTCTCAAGATAAATATTACCTTTAAATTTTACCTTAACAGGTCCAACTTTTGTAACAACAATTGCAGAAAAATGAGTGGGAGAGATTTGTTTTAANTCTTCACATCCAGGTATACATTGTTCTAAAACTTCAGGAGAATTCAAAGCATNCCAAATAACTTGAGGAGATTTTTTTAATTCAATTTTACCTGACATTTCCATTTTAATAGTCCACTACGATAATTTTGGTGGAATTGAATAAGTCATTGAGGCTCTTGCTACAGGTTTTTCAAGACCTTCTGAAAATATCAATACATCCCCTACACAAAGATTTTTTCCTAATTTTAAAAGCCTTGTCTTAGCTAATAAATCTGAACTAGCTTTAGGTTTGCGCATGAAATCCATTGAGCAGTTGGTTGTAACCGCAAGTGACACAGGCCCAATCCGAGACATAGTTAAAATATACAAGGAGATGTCAGCCAAAGAAAACATTGTGGGGCCAGAAATAGTGCCACCTGGTCGTAAATGACTTTCATCAATCTTATGGCGTACAATCAGAGATTCAATTGTCAACTCNACAATTTCAAAAAACTTTGCCTGTTGNGGAAACGTTTTATTTAATAATGACATTATCTCATTGGCTGACATTTTTAGTAATGACATTAGCTTCCCTTTTAGTTGCGAGCAGAGGTCTTATAATATAGATAAAGAAAGAATGAAATAATAATATATTGTTAGTAGGTAATTGAAAATAACCATAATAAAAAAAGAGGTTAATATGTCAGAAGAATTATTGAAGCGCAAAGATGAAAATGCAATAGCAACTTTGACATTGAACAGTCCAAATTCATTGAATGCCTTGTCTAATGAAATGTTAGATTGCCTACAGTCAGAACTAGACAATTTAAAAATTGATAAAAAAATTCGGGTAATAATAATTAAAGGTTCAGGAAAAGCTTTCTGCGCAGGGCATGATTTAAAAGAAATGACGTTGAGTCGGCAAGATGAAGACGGTGGTAAATCGGCTTTTAAAGCACTTTTCGATAAATGTGCAAAAATGATGCAAACAATTCCAACTTTGCCACAACCTGTAATTGCGCAAGTTCATGGAATTGCAACNGCNGCTGGTTGCCAACTTGTAGCTTCATGCGATTTGGCAGTGGCTGCAGAAGAAACAAAATTTGGGGTTAATGGGGTTAATATTGGCTTATTTTGCTCAACCCCGATGGTAGCTCTTTCCCGAAATATTCCAAGAAAAAAAGTTTTTGAGATGCTTACAACTGGAGAGTTTATTGATCCAGAAAAAGCCAATTCTTTGGGGCTAATTAATAGAATTGCACCACCTGGTCAGTTAGATGTGGAGACATTGAAGTTAGCTAAAAAAATCGAATCTAAACTTGGTTCAGCTGTAAAAATTGGTAAAGAAGCCTTTTATAATCAGATAGCTATGCCAATCGAACAAGCTTACGAGTATACTGGTAATGTTATGGTTGAAAACATGTTAAATAAAGATACTGAAGAAGGAGTTTCCGCATTTATTGAGAAGAGAGATCCTCTGTGGGAACAATAAATATTTTCAAGCTAAAGAATTAAATTTTTTCTCAAGGTAATTAAGCAACGGTTCTTCATTAGGGATTTCATTAGTTGCGTGAGAAATTGTCAACTCAGGGTCTCTTAATCCGCCATATCTTTGCAGATTATCTCCTAACCAATTAGTAGCTCGCTGCACGTTGCCATTCAAGAAATCTTTATCTAGATCGGGCAATTCTCGTCTCATAACTTTCTCTAAACAACCTGCATAGACATTTCCAAGACTATAAGTTGGAAAATAACCAAATAAACCAACTGACCAATGCACATCTTGAAGAACTCCATTAGAGGGCTTGTCAATTGAGTAGCCAAAATCACGCTGAAAGCTATCATTCCAAGCAACTTCAAGGTCTTTCACTTCCAGACTTCCATTTATTAACGCTTGTTCGAGTTCATACCTCAACATAATATGCAAATTATACTGAACTTCATCAGCCTCAGTTCTTATATATCCCTTCTTTACAGCGTTAACACATCTATAAAACTCACCAGCTGATTTGATACCAAAGTCACCAAAGACCTCTAACATTTCATGGAACAAAAATTGTGTGAAAGCTTGGCTCCTACCAATCTGATTTTCATAAATTCTTGATTGACTCTCATGAACCCCCATTGATACGCCTGAACCCAATGGCGTCAGCAAATAATCATTATTAATATTCTGTTCATATGTGGCATGCCCAACCTCATGGATTGTTGAATACAAACAATTAAAAGGATCATTTTCTTCAACTCTTGTGGTGATACGAACATCATCACCAGAACCTGAAGAAAACGGATGCACAGCTAAATCCAAACGACCACGATTAAAATCGTATCCAAATAAGCCAGCTATTTTCTTTGATAAGCTCATCTGCAAATCTTTTAAAAATATACCGTCAAGACTTGGAGCCGGCCTTCCAGACAAGGCAGTATCTCGAATAATAACAAGCCGAGGTCGCATTTTTTGGAAAATTTTATCTAATTTATATGTAGTCATTCCAGGTTCAAAATCATTTAAAAGAGCATCATACAAATTCGAAGAAGATAAAACCTCAGCTTCACGTCTCTTTAAATTTACAACTTCAGACAGTACGGGAACAAAGTCTTTAAAATTCTCATCTGACCTTGATTGAGCCCAAATTAATTGGCTACGTGAGGTTGTAATCGCAAGCGAAGATGCCAAATCTGATGGTATTTTTACGGACCGATCAAAATCTCTCTTTATATGTTTGATTTGAGCAGTATCAGCTAGGGTTAATTTTTTTATGTCTATTAGATTTAACCACTCTGCAATCCTTGGATCAGTTTTTCGATCATGGATTGTGGATTCAATATGGCCCATCCACTGAGATCGCTGAGCTATTGACCCTTTCGCCATCATAGTTTCTTGATCCCAACCAAGTGATCCACTGATCTGGCTAAGAGCAGTTGTACGTTTTACAAAATTCATTAATTTGGTAAATTCAGACATACCTCTACCTATCTATACCTTAAACGATTGTCTTGTTGGGAAATAGACTTGTGATCTTAATGATTGGACCAGAAGAACGATTATAATGGCTCCAAATTGATGCACAATAGCCCAACCAAGCGGTGCTGCATAAATTACTGTTGCTATCCCCATCATCATTTGAACAAACATCATTAAAAAAACTAAATTCGCTTTTTTTACAGTGACTGAAAATGAAGATGATCGACATCGCCACCAAACAAAAATTGTATAAAGCACAGTTAAATAACCTACAACGCGATGATTGAATTGGACCAAAGCAGGATTTTCTGTAAAATTGATAAAAATTGGTTCATAATCAAAACTTTCAGACGGTAGAAACTCTCCATTCATTAAGGGCCAGTCAGTATAACCACGTCCGGCATCAATGCCAGCGACCAAAGCGCCTACAATAATTTGAAGAAAAACAAGTCCAAGCAGGATATTGACTAAAGGAACGAGACTTTTATCTCTTTCTCGACGTGATCTTATTTTCTCTTGGTCATTTATATTGGTTTGAAAAAGATACCAAGTAATAAGAGTGAGTATTAAAAATGCTAGACCCAAATGCACAGCTAACCTGTACGACGCAACATCCACCATTCTACCACTCAATCCTGATGAAACCATCCACCAACCAATGGCACCCTGTAAACCACCCAAGCCACCAATTATAAATGATCGAGTAATCCACACATTTGTCAGTTTTCTCGCAAGAGCCAACCANATAAATCCAANTAACCAAACAACACCAACAATTCGGCCTAACTGTCTGTGCCCCCATTCCCACCAGTAAATAGTTTTGAACTCACTTAAAGTCATTGCCTTATTTTGAATGGTAAACTCAGGAATAGTTTTATATTTATCAAANTCNAGCTGCCATATCTCAAGGCTCAAGGGCGGCAAAGCGCCAGTGAGAGGTTTCCATTCAGTGATTGAAAGACCACTATCTGTAAGCCTAGTTAAACCACCCACGACAATCATTGCAGCAACAAGAGCAAAAAGAACTAACAACCAAATTTGGAGGGACTTATTGGAATTAATGATTTCCACATTATTTTTAATTTTTTTTGAACTCGCATTAGAGGTGTCTACCTCTTCAAAAATTGATCTTTTTTCTGACATTTAACGCTCCTCACGATTAAAATAATGCTAAGTGACAAAATAGACAAGCGCGTCAATCACGCGCACGCTTAATACGGGTCAAAGATTTCCGAATTCCATGAAGGATGCGAACGTCTGCATCAGACAACAATAAACGGGAAAATAGAGATTTAAGGTGTAAGCGCATGGAGCTGGCCTTATCTTCTGGCCAAAAGAAACCTTTCTCAGATAACTCCTTTTCGTAAGCATCAGTTAAAATCTTGATATCTAGACTTTTGGCTAACTTTGGTTGATCTGAAATCGAAATAGGATCTCTTCCACCATTCCGCCATTCATAAGCATTTAATAGAACGGACTGAGCTAAATTAAGAGAAGGAAATGAAGGATTAACAGGAATTGATATGATATCCCGGGCCAATGCAGTGTCATCATTAGACAAGCCTGCACGCTCTGGCCCAAACAGCACACCAACACGTTCTCCACTTTCAATTAAATTTCTAGTTTTTTCCATTGCTTGAAGGGGCGTTATAACATTCTTATTAAGTCCCCTGACCCGTGCTGTCGTGGCAAAAACATAAGTTAAATCAGCAATAGACTCATTTGTCGTATTGTAAATGGAAGCCTCATCTAGCAGGCGACCAGCACCACTAGCCATAACTACTGCTTTTTGATTGGGCCAACCGTCTCGGGGGTTCACAATCCTGAGGCGCTCTAAGCCAAAATTCCACATGGCACGTGCCGCCGCCCCTATGTTTTCACCCATTTGAGGTTCAACCAAAATAACTGTTGGCTGTGGGGAATATTTTTTTATTGAATCTTTGGCTTTCATAACTCGTTTATAAATCAAATTTCAAGAAAGCACTATTGATAAATAACAATAATAATATGATCACGCNNATCGCTAACATTTACTTTAATATTACATTCAGTATTTATAATAACANATTGTAAAATAACAAGATTATTCNTATNTAAATTTGAAATTTAAACTTTCTCAATTGTTATTGCAATNCCTTGACCAACTCCAATACACATTGTTGCCAAAGCCTTTTGTCCTACTTTAAATAACTGCAGAGCAGCAGTGCCAGTTATTCTAGACCCTGACATTCCCAATGGATGGCCTAACGCTATAGCGCCACCATTAGGATTAACTCGTGGATCATCATCATTAATTCCCAAGAGCCTTAAAGAAGCTAAGCCCTGAGAAGCAAACGCTTCATTTATTTCAATCACATCTAAATCATCTTTTTCCCATTGTGACATTTTCAATACCTTATCAGTAGCAGAAAATGGTCCTATACCCATTATCCTTGGCTCAACTCCCACAGTAGTTCCTGCTACAATACGTACAATTGGTTTTAAATTATATTTTTTTATTGCTTGCTCATTTGCAATAATTAAGCAGGCAGCACCATCATTTATTCCAGCAGCATTCCCAGCAGTAACACATCCGTCCTTCCTAAAAGGTGTTGCTAATTTAGCCAATTTATCGAGGGAAGATAGCCTTGGATGCTCATCTTGCTGGAAGATAATATCCTCTCCTTTCTGCTGAGAAATGACTACAGGTGTAATTTCCTTTTTAAAACGACCGTTTTCTATTGCTTCTCTTGCCTTTTCTTGGCTTCTAAGAGCGAAAGAGTCTTGGTCCTCGCGACTTACTTTAAATTGCTCTGCTACGTTTTCACCAGTTTCTGGCATGCTATCGGTTCCATAAAGGTTTTTCATTTGTTTATTAATGAAGCGCCAACCAATGGTTGTATCAAAAACTTCACTCTGTCGTGAAAATGCCGTTGCAGCTTTGGGCATAACAAAAGGTGCCCGCGTCATACTTTCAACACCACCCGCTAAAATAATATCAGCTTCACCAGATTTGATAGTTCTCGCAGCACAAATTATTGAGTCCATTCCAGATCCACACAATCTATTTATAGTTACACCTGGAACTTCAATTGGCAAACCTGCCAATAAGGATGCCATTCGTGCAATATTTCGATTATCTTCACCAGCCTGATTAGCACAGCCTAAGTAAACATCATTTATACCTTCCCAATCGACACCAGTATTTCGTTCTTTTAATGCCCTAATTGGAATTGCAGCTAAATCATCAGTTCTTACAGAAGAAAGAGTACCACCAAATCGGCCAATAGCAGTTCTAACATAATCGCATATGTATGCCTCAACCATTTTTAGGATCCTAACATTATTAAGTTAAACGATTTTTTATAGTATATTACATCTTCGTATTAAAAAGTCATGCACAAGATTAATTATTTTGGAAGATACTAGAGGTGTTATTTCATGCCCCATACCCACAATAGTCTCTATTTCAGAGTCATTTATCAAAGATGATATCTCTTTACCCTCCTCAGGCAAAACCAATACATCATCTTCACCATGTATCACTAGACAAGGAAGATTAGTCGTCTTTAAAGCTTCTCGTCGATCACCAAAAGAATAAACTGCAGAGGCCTGTCGGTTTACTGCTTCACTTTCTGCACCTCTATCAAAAGCACGACCAGCCAAATCACGGACATAATCTTCCGACACTGGAAAGCTTGAGTTGCCCCATATTTTATTTTCAAAAACAGCGTTTTCTACATATTCTTCTTTAGTATTATGCTGAAGGGCAATTTTCTTAATTCTTGAGGGATCTGACAATTTTGACGATGACATCACAATAGTTGCCGTGTGAAGCCTAGATTGATGATTTATGAGCAATACTTGTGCTACCGCCCCACCTAATGACATTCCAAAAATATGAGCTTTCTCAATTCCAATAGCATCCATTAATCCTACAACATCCAAAGCCATATCATCCAAAGAATACGCAGGGGTTATCTTTTCTCCTGCATCAATTGTACTGATAATATTTTCTCTACTATATGAGATTTCTTTCTTGGGACAGCGAGCTGATAAACCGATATCACGATTATCAAAAATTATCACTCTATAGCCCACTTCAACAAATCCATTAATAAAATTTGATGGCCAATGTATTAATTGACTTCCCAACCCTCTAATGAACAAAATTGTTGGATCTGTTTTTTTACCGAAATCTTCATACTCAATATTTATATTATTTGCTAAGATTTGCATTATAATTTACCTAATATTTTAGAATTTATTTTAAAAACTGACCATTATTTTTGAGATATTAATGTATTCAAACATTTGATATGCTCGGATCGTATACCACAGCAGCCACCAATTATATTTATTTTTCGTTCAATCCAAGTCTTTGATGCTCCTGCATAATCTTCAGGAGAAATAATGTCATCAAATATCCATTCTGGATTTTTGTATAGTCCGGTATGAGCATAAACACCAACATATCCATCCCAATCAGCGTCTAACACGTCAAGACATTCAGAGATTAAATCAACTTCTGTATGCATAATATTAACTAATTGAACTGATTTTTTCTTTAATTCTTTGAGGCAGTCAGTTAATAAATCTCCTCCTAATAGACAAATATTTCCATCATTATTTTTCTTGCAACTTAAGCCCACCCATACAGGNAAACCAGTTTTAAGTGCTGCATCTAAGGTAATTANAGTTAGATCTAGATGAAGCATCATTTCAAGCATTAGCAAATCTGCACCTGCATCACGCAATATGACTGCCTGCTCAAAAATATCTTCGAATAAGGTATTTTTATTTGGTTCCCCCGTTGGGAATCTTTGGTAACAAATACTGCCTGCAACCAAAATATTAGTTTTTTTAGAAATATTACGAGCCTCAATAGCAAGTTCTACAGATCTACGATTATATTCTTCAAATAAATGCTCCAATCCAGCGTCATTAAGAGCCTGCTTTGACGTTGCAAAGGAGTTGCTGATAACTATTTCTGCTCCATGTCTTATGTAGTCAAGATGGATTTCTTTTATAATCTCAGGATGACTTAAAGCGCCTCCACCATTCCAAGCATTCGTTAATTGCGGCACACCTCTTCGCTCGGCCTCAGTCCCAGTGGCTCCATCGATTAAAATTGGAATTTCATCTTTGAACCTATCAACAAACTCCAAATACCTGGTCATAACTTTTCCTTCAAATGTGAAATAGCTTTTATAAGTTCTGGACCAACGCCACAACAGCCACCAATTATTTGCGCACCATTATTTATCCACGATTTTGACTCTGCTAAATACGTTTCAGGTGATATCTCATCCATAAATTGCCAATTTGGCTTAATCCAGTAACCTGCATTAGGATATGCGCCAGCAATTCCAGCATGATTTTTTGAAATTTCTTGAACCGCTTGATTAGTAACTTTTAAGTCTGAATGCATGACTAATATGGGCCCATTATGCATTCGGCTATTTTCAACAATAACATCACTAAAAATTTTAAAAAGATGAGTATTACTATTCTCACTTATGCTCTCTTGAACACCATGCATTAACTTTCCACTATATCGATCCAGCGCACATGAAATTGATAGCCAGACAGGCAGGTTAACTGATTCAGTACTTTCGATTGCTGCCTGGACTATTTCAGGTTCAGACCCAAGTGTTTCAAGAATAATTAAATCTGCGCCAGAATCTGCAAGTATCTTTACTTGCCGATCAAACCCCGGACGAAGCTCATTAATACCTAATTTTCGCCAACTGCCATAAGTGGAAACAGACCCTGCTACAGCAACTTCATGCGGAGCATTATCGGCAATTTCACGAGCCAACTTTACCCCTGCTAAATTCCAATCTTCAATTAACTCACTTAAACCGGCCTCTTTCATTGCTGTGGGTGGTGTTGCATAGGTATTAGCAGTGATCACATCAGCTCCTGCCATCACATAACTCTCATGCACTTGCCGAACCAAATCAGGATTTTCAACAGAACACCGTCCACACCATAGTATACCATCCATTGGAGCTCCAAGTCGCTCTAATTCAGCCCCAATACCACCATCTAAAATGACTACACCATTGTCACTCAATACTTTTTCTACATTTAAATAAGACATATCTATTAACCTCAATTTCATAAAAAATGTAAAAAAATTATGTCAGAAAAGTCAACTAAAACTTAATCAGCAAAGGCTTTCTCTACTACAAATGTAGCTGGATTATTATTTGAACCCTCTTTCAAACCAAAGCCCTCAAGAATTACTTTTGTATCACGGATCATTTCTATTGATCCACATATCATGCCTCTGTCTTCATCAGGTGAAATTTGGGGTACACCCAAATCATTGAATATTTTTCCTGAATTCATTAAGTCAGTTATTCTTCCTGTAACATTAAAATTATCACGCGTTATTGTTTGATAATGATGAAGATTTTTAGATGCTAAATCACCGACTAACGGATCTAACTTTACTGATCTTACGAGTTCCTGACCATACTCAAGGTCGATTACATTTCGACACGTGTGACAAAGGAAAATTGTTTCAAATTTTTCGTAAGTTTCAGGATCTCTTATCAGGCTTGCAAAAGGTGCTATTCCTGTACCTGTAGAAAATAGGTACAAGCGTTTGCCAGGTAATAATGCGTCATTAACAAGCGTACCAGTCGATTTTCGACGCATTAAAACAGTATCATCAAGTTCAATTTTTTGAAGATGTTGAGTTAATGGGCCATCCTCAACTTTAATTGAGTAAAACTCCAATTCTTCATCCCAAGAAGGGCTCGCTATTGAGTATGCTCTGAAGATAGGTTTTTCAGAATTTGGCAATCCAATCATGACAAATTCTCCTGACCTAAATCTAAAACTACTAGGTCTGGAAATTCGAAATTTGAAAAGACGATCTGTATAGTGCCGAACAGATTTAACCTTTTCAGCAAAAACCCCTGCAGGGGCTTCAAACACTATTTTGCTCATAAAAAACCTTTTTAATTAATGCCAACTGAAATTGTCTGAACTATTTTTCTACTTCCAAGTTTATGACCAATTTTAATTTTATTCAGACTGTTGGAATAAAAGAGATGAATAAACATCCTCCATTCATTCAAAAACTTATCATAAACTTAATAATAAAAACAATAAATAAAAAAATATCTAAGATCTATAAGTTAAATAAAAAATGACATACAATAAAACTATTTACTCTCAAAATTAGTTAAATATATGTTCATACAATAAACTAGAAATGTTATAAACTTGGTAACTAAATAAAATAAACAGGCAAATTGAAGAGAGTTTTAGATAATGCAATTCCACCTAAACGGCTTTCAAACAGGAAACCCAGAAGAAAATAATGGTAAAAATTCTATTAGAAATCCACCTAGAATGCGCAATTTAACAGAAAAAGCTGATGTTTTAATAGTTGGATGCGGTCCAGCTGGTTTGACATTAGCGGCTCAACTTTCCAAATTTCCTGATATAAAGACTGTAATCGTTGAACAAAAAGAAGATAAATTATTATTAGGTCAAGCTGATGGAGTTGCCTGCAGAACAATGGAAATGTTTGAGGCATTTGGATTTAGCGAAAAGGTTTTAAAAGAAGGATATTGGGTGAATGAAACTGTCTTTTGGAAACCTGATGACAAAAACCCAAAAAATATAATTAGAAGTAGTAAGATTCAAGATACAGAAGACGGTTTGTCAGAGTTTCCCCACATGGTCCTAAACCAAGCAAGAGTGCACGATTTTTACTTAGATCTTATGAAGAATTCGCCGACAGGGTT